>SXGT01540454.1_pt1 | contig 34454 bp, 18 predicted proteins | sample 3176221 | NCBI WGS metagenome assembly SXGT01 (sample SAMN11356862, study PRJNA531348) | freshwater metagenome | isolation source: freshwater sample F1-120 | place: China: Fuxian Lake, Yuxi | collected 2017-12-25 | reverse complement strand
TGACATGATGTTGCCAGTGAGCGACCCCGAATCCTGCGCCTCGTCCATCACTCTCCAGCGTTGGTTGATGACGCTGGGTGTCGGCGGAAAGGACGAGGTCAAGCTCGCCATCACGCAAGGTCGGGTCACTGTCGATGGCGTCATGGTCCGCCGGTTTGCCGAGCTGGTCTCACCGGACTCGGACGTCGCCCTCGACGGCCTGACACTTCTGCCGAACGTGCCCGAGCCAGTCGTCGTGGTGCTCTACAAGCCCATCAAGCACGTCACGGCGCTGGCTGACCAGGGCCCGATACCCGGTCTCGCCAAGTACGTCCCGCCGGGTTTGCCGCGCGTCTTCCCGGTCGGGCGGCTGGACGTGAACACGGAGGGGCTGCTGGTGCTCACCAACGATGGCCGCCTCGCGCGGCGCCTGCTGCATCCGTCGTACGCGGTGCCGCGGACGTATCATGTCAAGCTGCGCGGGCACCTGACCGACGATGACGCGGGCCTCGCGCGCATCCGGCTGGGCATGACGCTCGACGGTGAGACGCTGCTCCCGCCGACCGTGCGCGTGCTGGAGCTTCGCACGCGGGCGACCTGGGTCGAGCTCGTGTTGACGGAGGGCAAGTACCGAGAGATTCGGCGGATGTGCGTCGCGGTCGGCCATCAGATCGTGAAGCTGCGCCGCATCGCGTTCGGGCCGCTGGGCCTGGGCACGCTCACGCCCCGGGTCGCGCGCCGGCTCGACCCCGAGGAGCTTCCGGCGCTGTACGCGGCCGTGGGACTGGACGCGCCGTGAGCCTGGAGGTGCAGGTCCTGGGCTCGCTGACCGAGGTTGACGCCACGGACTGGGACGCGCTGGTCGACCGGGACGACCCGTTTTGCGAGCATCGCTTTCTGCTCGCGCTCGAGTCGAGCGGCTCAGCAGTCGCCGCGACCGGCTGGGCGCCACGCCACCTCGTGGCGACCGATGGCAGCGCGCTCGTGGCCGCCTGGCCGATGTGGCTCAAGTCGCACTCCTATGGCGAGTACATCTTCGACTGGGCGTTCGCGCAGGGCGCCCGCCGTGCCGGCCTCGCCTACTATCCGAAGCTCGCGAGCCAGGTCCCGTTCACCCCCGCAACGGGTCGCCGCATCCTGTCGCGCGACCTGGACCGACATCTACCCGCGCTCTGGGAGGCGGCGCGCGCGCTGGCGGACCGGGAGCACGCGTCGTCGGTGCACGTGCTGTTCTGCACCGCCGATGAGCAGGCGGCGCTGGCGCGCGTGGGATTGACCCCACGTCTCACGCATCAGCTGCACTGGACCAATACGGGCTACGGGAGCTTCGAGGACCTCCTCGCCGCATTTCGGCAACCGGCGCGACGTCAAGTGCGGCGGGAGCGCGAACAGGCGCGGGCGTCGGGCCTGACGCTCGCCGTGCGTCGCGGACCGGACCTCACCGCGGCGGACTGGGCCGTGTTGCGCGCATGCTACCTGCGCACAGCGGAGCGCTACGGCGCCATCCCGTACCTCAGTGAGCGCTTCTTTGACGCGCTGTCTGGACCGCTCGCCGAGCGCGTCGTCGCCGCCCTGGCGTACGACGGCGAGGTGCCCGTGGCCTGCGCGTTCGGCTTCCAGAAGGGCCGTCACCTCTATGGCCGGTACTGGGGCGCCCTGGTCGACGTCCCCGCCCTGCACTTCGAGCTCTGTTACTACCAGCTCCTCGAGTTCGCGATTGGCGAGGGCCTCACACGCTTCGAGGCGGGCGCGCAGGGCGAGCACAAGCTGAAGCGCGGGCTGCTTCCGTCAGCGACCTACAGCGCGCATTGGATTCGACATCCGGGCTTGAGTGACGCCGTGGGCGACTATGTCGTGCGGGAGACGGCGCACGTTCAGGCGGAGATGGCGGAGCTGTTGAGCCATTCGCCGTTTCGGAGACCCGCGCTCTAGCGCCGTGCGGGAATGGCAATGACGGGCGTCCCGCTCTCCAAGGCCGCCTCGAGGAGCGCGGACGCGATAGCCTCATGCGGGCGACCCGCTGGCGGCGGGTTCGGCCCGGAGGCGAAATTGACCCGGGTCGACCGACCGGAGCGATGGACAAGGAGCACATGCAGAAAGCGCCCCGGCTCGGGCGCATCGCGCAGCGTGGTGAGGTCGATTGCGGCGAGGCGCGCCTCGAGCGCCTGAGCGACGGTCGGCTTGAGCGCCCGCCACGACGCGGGCTGGCGCAGAACCGCCGCGTTCAGGTTCACCTCCGTCGCGCTCCATCGGGCGGTGAACCGCTGGCATCGCCACTGCCGCTTCCGCTGCTGGCACCGCGTGCCGTCGACGCGGGGGCCGTCATGCGGGTCGCCATGGCGCAAGACTGCGAGCTCGGTAACGCGCGCGATCGCAGGCGCGGCCGGCGGCGCGCCGAGCAGCAGGGTCGCAACCAGCGTGCCCAGCATGCGCGCGGCTCAGACGTGATTGTCGAGGTTGTCGGTCGCCGCGGGGCGCGTGTGGGCATCGACCAGCGCACGGAAGGCCGCCTCGGCCGTATACCGAGCGTTCAGCGCGGGGTAGTCGCGGAGGAGGTGCGCCTTGATCTGGCGGGCGCGGTCGTCGAGGTTGGCCACGGTGTGAAAGCCCGCGACCCAGTACGCGCGAAACTCGCCGCGGTAGCGCTCGATAGAGTTGGCGGCGGCCGACTCGTCCCCGTGGATGATGTGGTTGACCTCATGGCAGAGCAGCGTCGTTCGCCAGAACGCCTCCGACTGCGCGCGCGAGCCAACGATGTTGGTGCCCGTGGCAAAGCCCGCCGCATTGTTCTGGACGATCATCTGGGCCCTCGTCCACGGATTGAGCTTCACGGTGTATTGGGTCGAGTCGTAGCCCCATCCCCGGAGGAGCGTCGTCGAGTTGGGATCGACCGTCAGGTCCTCCAGATACGCCAGCCGATGCGTGCCCGCGACGACACGCGCGCGGGTGTTGCGCTCGATCGGCGTCCCGGTGGCCATGGCCGCGAGCGCACGGTTGGCCACGTCGGTGCCAGCCGCGTTGACGGTGACCTCGCCGGTGACCGCCGGAACGGGAGCGGCGGGGCGGACCGTCGACTCCGGGTTGCGCTGCCCGTCGCGCATGACGGGGGGTGCCGAGGTGGTCTCCGCGCCGGGGCGAAGCGCCTGCGTGCCGTTCTGATAGGAGAGACCACGCACGGACTGACGCGCCGTCGACGACGCGGCGGCGTCGGTGTTGGCCGCGGACGCGGCGGGCTCTGGAGCGGGCGTAGGGGACTTGGTCGGGGCGGCTTCGGGCGTCTGGCTCATGACTTCTCGCTCCAGCTCAGGGTGACGGGTGTGACGGTGAGCTCGAAGTGGCGACGCACTCCGGTGTGTCCGTTGAGAGCCGATACGCGGAAGCGCCAGCCGTCGGGCAGAGCCTCGGCAGTGACCTCGCCATCGCGACTCCCGACGCCGACCTTGACGAGCAGGAAGAACAGGTCGACGAACCGCTCGGTCGCCTGGCGCTCGCCGCTCAGGAGCCCCTCGCCGCGCGCGATGCCGAGCAACGTCTCGACGTTTCCGGGGAGGACGCGGCCGTCCTTGACGACCAGCGGCAGCTCGCCGCCGTGGCTCATGTTCCGCGGGATGGCCAGGAAGAAGTGCGCGACAGGAGAGTCGAGGTGCGCGAGCGGGCACACGTCGAACGCGGCCGGTGGGCGGCCCATGGCGTCGACGAGGTGGCGCTCCACGCGCTGTTGTTCCGATAGCTGCATGTGATGACTCCTAACCCCGGCTCCAGCCGGAGTCCAATGCGCCGCCGCAGGCACGCAATCCGCGTGCCAGAGTCGGTTCACGACACGCCCACTCAGCGGCGCGAAGCGCCCGTCACTCGCTGCACCCACAACGAACGACCCACTCAACGGCGCGAAGCGCCCGTCACTCGCCGCACCCGCAAAGAACGACCCACTCAGCGGCGCGAAGCCGCCGTCAATCGATGCACCGCTGAAGGACTGGCCACTCAGCGGCGCGAAGCGTCCGCTGCAGTTGACCCGATCACCCAAAACCTAGTTGTGCGAGGCGGTTCCTTGCACGAACGACCCGAGCTCCCAACGGAAGTGGTCCAGGATGACCTCGGAGTCGTAGATGCCGTCGCTCGTGTCGTGGATGTGGAACGTGAGCGTGAACTGCTCGCCCTCCTTGATGGGCCACGACGTCTGGAGCCAACCGGTGGACGAACCATACGACGACGTCGCCGGCCCACACTCGAAGCCGGTGCCGCCAATTTTGGTCGACGGATTGGAGCACGGCTCGCTGAAGGCGGTGTTGATGGCGATGTAGCACCACTTCTTGCCGTCCTTCGTGAAGTCGCTGTAGACGCTTGGATTCGAGCAGGCCGTGTAGTTGATGACGGTCTGCTGTCCGCCGGTCGTCTGGGGCGCCGTGAGGACCATGTAGAACTTGTCGTTGAACGAGCTCCCGATGTACTCCTCGTACTCCTCGGAGAAGAAGACGTAGTCGATGGTGAAGCCCTTCGCGCCCGGCGGGGCCTTGAGCGTGAGCGTGATCTCCATGTTGTCGTGCGTCTCGTAGCCGTCCTTCGAGAACGGATCGGCGGCCGTAAACCCGCCGAGGTCCAGGCTGTGTGAGGTCCCCGTGGCTGGTCCCGTGGCGAGCAGGACGTAGCTGTTGCCGCCTTGGGGCTTGAGGTCGTTGTTGACGTTGCCGAAGTGCTTGACGACGTTCCAAGCAGTCGAGGTGTCCGATCCGGTCGGCGAAGTGACCTTCGTATTTTGAACGACGTCGAGTCCCGGGAAGCAGATCTCCAGGCCGCACAGGATCGCGTCGGTCGACTGACCCACGCACGGCATGGCGCCGCAGTTGGCCTGGATGTTCCCGGTGGGCTCGCCGACCTTGGTCCCATCGCAGTCGTCGTCGAGGCCGTTGGCCTCCACCTCGACACCGTACGGATGCACCATGGCGCTGTAGTCGAAGCAGTCACCGCCGCCCTTGGGGCAGATCGTGGGTGAGCCGACGATTCCCAGAAGCGCATCGCAGTAGCCATCCTGGTCGTCGTCGCAGCCGTCATCGACGAGCAGGTTGCAGTTGTCGTCGAAGTCGTTGCACGTCTCGGGCGCATAGGGGCCGATCTGCGGGTTGGCGTCGTCGCAGTCACCCGCGAGCGTAACCTGGTTCGGAAGCTCTTTCTGGCAGGCGCACGCCTCGGTGTCCGTGAGCCCGGCTCCATCGCCATCACCGTCCAGGTAATACCGGGTGCAGCCCTTGGACTTGGGAGGATCGGTCTCGCCGTTGCAGTCGTCGTCGATGCCGTTGCACTTCTCGGGGTTGCCCTGAAAGATCGTGCCATCTGCAGGCTGGCAGTCCGTAGTGTTGAAGACGCCGTCGCCGTCGAGGTCGTTGTCGCAGGCGTCGCCCTGGAGATCGTGATCGAGGTTGGCCTGATCGTCGTTCTTGTTCTCGGGGCAATTGTCGGCCGTATCGGGCCAGCCGTCGCCGTCCTTGTCGGGACCATCGCCGGGCGGCGGCTTGACGGGGCCGGTGTCGCTCTCGCTGCCGGTCACCCCCGCGCCAGTGCCGAAGTCGGGGATGGGGATGACGTAGGTGTCCATCCCGCCGCCGGTTGTTCCCGGATCGGGCACCGGAGCGCCCGTGTCCTCTGCGGGCTTGCCCCAGATGTCGATCTTCGAGGTGCCGAAGCCGCTGGTCTCCTCGACCAGGAAGCCGGTCGCGCCGCCGTCCTCGCCGAGCGTACCCACGGCATCGGGCTTGCGCGTGCCACCGCCGCCAGCCGCACAGGCCGAGACGAGCAGCGCGGCCGCGGAGAGGCCCAGCCACGAAATCGAATGCGCTTGCACCATCGCCCTCATTCCAAATCCTCGTTGATGGCCGACAGCTTGAGACCGCCCGGGTAAGCGTAGCTCACGTCGCAGTCATAGCCATAGGACGTGAGCCCGAACTTGGAGTCGCTCGTGACCGAGTGCACGCCGTCGCTGACCGGGACCTGCGCGACGCCATACTCGGAGCCGCCGACCTGCGCGAACGGCACGGTGATGGCCTGACCGTCGACCAGCACCTCGGTGCCGGCCTTGGCGACCACGTTGAGGTAGTTCGCCGTGTAGCCCGGCGGGGCGAGAACCGTGTACTCGGTAAGGTACTGCTGGCGCGGCACGGCGAGCGTGAGCGACGGGTCGCCGATCCCGGACTTGTCGCAGGTGGCCACGAAGCCCGGGTAGCTCGAGCCGATCATGAAGTGGCCGACGAGGATGGGTCCCGTGGCCTTCAGCTCGAAGTGGTCGCTCGACGGGAACGTCACGAACTGACCCGCCTGGAGCTTGAACTTGCCGTAGCCGGGCACGGGCGGGTTGGTCTCGATGGTGACGTCGGCGCGGCCGGCCATCACGCGCCACATGTCGAAGTCTCCAGCGCCGCGCGGCTTGAAGCCATCGGCGACGTACTGGCTGCCCCAGGCCGCGACCGGAAGGAGCTGCTGCTCCAGGTGATCGCAGGCGGTGATCCCAAGCGGCACGTTGGCGCACTCGTGGCCGCCGAACACGACGATCTTGGCGCTGGCCTCGACGTAGCTGCCGGTGAGATCGGCGCCCTCGGCGCCGTCGGTCTCGAGGTTGAGGACCTGGCCCTGCGAAAGAAAGAAGGACACGGTCTGCCCCTTGGTAATCGGCTCGACTCCAGGCCCGCCGATGACGTCCGAGCGCGGCGTGACCGTAACGAGCGTCTGCCCCGGCTCGGTGGCCACGATCGTGACGTAGCCGCGCAAGGTGAACGACGCGTCCGAGCGCATGGGCCAGCTCATGACAAAATAACGGCGCCCGGCGCTGTGCGTGGGCAAGAGCAGCGACGCGTCGTTGGTGTAGACGTTCTCGCCGTTGAGGGGATTGAACTGATGCACGGTCGCTGGGACGCTGGTCTGGACGTGAAACGAGCGCGTCGAGACGCCGCTGCCGTCGACGTCGCGATCGGGCGGGAGCAGGAACACGCCGAGGCCGCCGGAGGGGACGGTGAGCGTGAGGGCCTGGAGCTCGCTGGCCGAGAGCGGGTTCCCGGTCGTCGTGTCGGTGATGAAGACGTCGGCATTGCCGAGAACCGACGGGACGCTGACCACGAGCGCGACGGGCTCGTGTTCGCCACCCTCGGTGTTGTCGAGGTCCACCGCGTAGTACTCGCAGCCGCGGTAGGTCTGAGCCTTGATGTCGACCGCGCACGCCGAGAGGCACTGGCCCTCCTTGCAGGACCCGCCCTTCTCGCACTCTTCGATGACGTCGGAGCCGGAGCCATCGGGGCGGCACTTCTGCACGGCGCCGAAGCCAAGGCAGGTCTTGGCCCCCGGAAGGCACTTGTAGTTGACGCAGCTGCCGAGGTAGCACGCCTTGCCGTCGGGGCACGGCACGTGCGTCCAGCCGGAGCCGACCGGGTTGCAGGCCACGAAGTGCGTGGAGGTACCGCACTCGTGCTTCTCCTCGCCGGGCGTACACGCGCCGGGTGCGCCACACTGGCCCTCGAAGCACTTCTCGCCGGGCTGGCACGGCAGCGGCTTCCACGAGAGGCCGTCCTCGGCGCAGACCTTGCGCTCGTCGGGAGTGACGCACATGGCCTTGTTCGCAATGCAGAGCTTGCCCGGAGGAGGCTGCTCGGCCGTGTCGGCGCCCGCGTCCGGAGTGAGCTGGGAATCGCTGCCGTCGCCGCCACCGCCGCCGACGACGTCGTTGACGGTGAAGCCGGAGGTGTCACCACCTGCGGTGGCTGAGCCCTGAGCGTCCTTCTTGGACGATCCGCCACCGGTGGCGCCGCAGGCGACCAGGAACAGCGCGACGAACGACCGCATGAGGAGAGAGAGCACGCGCATCCGGGTATTGATATGGGAACGCGCGGCCCGAGGGAAGCGAAAACGATGCGAGTCGATCGATCGCGGCGTGACCCGGCGGCAACTCACAGGGCTTGTACTTCCTGAGCCGCTGGCTAGGCTTGTCACGTGAAGGGGATGAGGAAAAACTCGCCAGGCTCGATGGTGCTTGCGTCCGTGGCCATCGGGGGCACGCTAGTGGCCGTCACGTTTACGCTGGGAGGCGCCATCGTCGCATGCGGCGGCGACACGCAGGCCATCGCGCCGTTGCCGTCTCCCGGAACCGGAGACGACCAGCTCACCAAGGACTACACCACGGGCGCCGGCGGTGGCGCCACGGGGGGCTCAAGCGGCGCGGCCGGTGAGGCTGCTGGCGGTCCGGATCCCTCCACGACGGGGGCCACGCCGACCGCGGTACCGGACGCTGACGCCGGCGGCGGCTCCGGTTCAGTGCCCGATGCGAAGTCAGCCTCGGATACGACGACAGATTCCGGGCCCGGTTAGGCCCCTCCAGCACGGGGCAAGCGCACCGTGAACTTGGTGCCGCGGCCGACCTGGCTCTCGACATCGATCTCGCCCTTCGCCGTGTGCACGATGGACAGCGAGATGGCCAGGCCCAGACCGGTGCCCTGACCGGTGTCCTTCGTGGTGAAGAACGCGTCGAACATCTTCCGCCGGACCGCGACCGGAATTCCGGGCCCGTTGTCGGCCACGTGTAGCCGCACCTCGCGCGGATCGCCATCGACGGTGACCACGATGCGGCCCGACTCGGTCGTCGCGCCGCGCGGGCGCTCGGCGATGGCGTCGGCAGCGTTGATGAGCAGGTTCAGGAGCACCTGCTGGAGCCGCTGCGCCGAGAGCGGGGCAAAGTAGGGTGGACCGTCGTCGGACTCGACGCTCAGGGCGATGTCGCGAAACCGCTTCTGACCACCGACGAGCGTGACGCAGCGGCGGACGACGTCGCGCACCTCGCAGCGCGCGTCGGGATCCACCTCATCGACGTCGCCACGTGAGTAGTCGAGCAGCTCGCGGACGAGCCCGTCGATGCGTGCGACGGCATCCAGACACTCGGTCGCGTAGCTCTTGCGCTCCTCGTCGGAGACGTCGGTCCGGCGGAGCAACTCCAGGTAGCCGTGGACGGTCCCGAGCGGATTGCCGACCTCGTGCGCGAGGCCCGCGGCGATCTGACCGACGGAGCCCAGCTTGCCGGCGCGGACGAGTGTCGCCTTGAGCAGCTCCTGGCGCTCGTTGACGAACTTCAGCTCGCTCTCGCGGTGATGGAGCTTGGTCTCGAGCTCGCTTCGGGCGCGTGCCAGGCGATTGAAGGCCATGACGAGGGCCTGGAGCTCCGCGCCCCCGTGGGCCGGCACTGCCGCGTCGGTGAGGCCCTCGGCGACGCGCTCTGACGCGCGGAGGACGCGCTCGAGCGGGCGCGCGACGAGGCGCACGAGTACCGCGTACGCCACGACGCAGACGAGGATGAGGGCCGCGAGCGCAAAGAGCGTCTCGAGCGTAAGGAGCGCGAGGCGCCACTCGGCCGCGCGCGTCTGGTCGCTGACCATCAGGAGGCGGGTCGTCGCGCCGTACGCCTCGCGCAGCGGGCCGGGGGGGAGCGGAGCGGCGGTGAGCACGACGGTGCGCCCTTGGCTCGTGGTCAACACGTGAGGCGCCTCGGAGGCGGCCCCACGCAGCGCCTCGAGGACACTGCCGAGCTCCTGGGACGCGACGCACGGCTGAAGGCGGGCGACCGCACCGACGTCGAGCGTGTGATCGGGTAGCAGCAGCGCCGGGCAACGCAGGGGCGCGTCGGGGTCGGGCGTCCACGCGTCGAGCTTCCGCTGGGCCTCTTCGGGCGTGGCACTGGAGAGCTCGGTGGCGATGACGCGGAGGAGTTCGCGCGTGACCGTGTCGCGCTCGTGATCGAACGCGGTCTGAATGAGGTCGGCGGAGAACGCGAGCACGGCGCCGAAGCCGAGCAGGGTCGCGAGCACGACGGACGCGACGATCTGCGTCCGAATGCCCGGCCCGGGACGGCTGGTCTTCGGCTTCATGCGGCCGAGGACTGGCTGAGGACGCGGTCGACGAGGGCAAGCAGCGGCCGCTCGAACAGCAGCCACTCGACCGCGGCGAGCGCGATGAACGGGCCATAGGGGATGGCGAGCTGACGGAAGCTCGGGGGCTCCGGTGGCGGCGACTCCGCCGATGCTTCGGGGACAGTCTCGTCGTCGGCGTCGTAGTCGGGCATCCGGACCCGAAACGTCCGAATGGCGACGGCGAAGACGAGCCCTTGCAGGGCGCTCGCCATGAGGACAAAGAGGAGGCTGCGGACGCCGAGGAACGCGCCCACCATCGCCATGAGGCGAAAGTCCCCGAGCCCCATGCCGTGTCGTCGGGTGAGGGCGAAGTATCCCCACGTGATGGCGAGCAGCGAGCCGCCTCCCACGAGCGTGCCAAGCAGCGACTGCTCGAGCCCGACGCCGGTGACCGGCCCCTCGCCGAGCGCGAGCAGCAGGCCGACCAGGATGGGCGGCAGGGATAGGGCGTCTGGGATGCGCATGGTGTCGAGATCGATGAAGGCGATGGCGACCAGGGCCAAGATGAAGACGAAGTGGCCGAGGTACGCGACGATAACGTCGTAGAGCGGCGCCGGGGGGCCATGCGCGAGGCGGGTCCAGATCGCGAGGGACAAGACGGCGACGGCGAGCTCGACGAGCGGGTAGCGAACCGAGAACGGCGCGCGACAGGTGGCGCAGCGACCGCGCAGGAGGACCCAGCTGAGAATGGGGAGGTTGTGCCAGGCCCGAATCGGCGTGCCGCAGGCGCCGCAGTGCGACGGCGGGTGAATGACGCTCTCGCCGCGGGGAAGGCGAAAGATTACGACGTTGAGAAACGACCCCCACAGCGCGCCGAACACGAAGGCGGCCACCGCGAACCAGAGGTGGGTCGGTGGGGGCATTCGTGTTCCCGGCGCGCCTACCGCACCACGAACGTGCCGATGCGGGCGCGGTCGTCGGAGCCGCCGTAGCGCACGTGCGCGTCGTTCCAGCTCACGATCTTCGCGCGCTTCTCGTTGGACGGGTTGTAGAGACCAAGCCAGATCTCCTGCTCGCCCGTCGGCGTGCCCAGTGGGACCTCGTGCTCGTAAGAATCAATGACAATGTCTCCGGGGAGCCAGTGCGTGCTCTCGAAGCAGCCGACGCAGTTCTTTCCCTCCTCGGCCTGCGAGAGCGAGTTGGGCCAGTGATCGCCACCGATGCGGTTTCCGGCGCGATCGATGTGGATGAAGATCTTGAAGGCCGTGGACTCGGCCTTGATGGACTTGAAGTACAGTCGCAGCTTGAAGTTCTTGCCGCGCGAGACGGCGTACTCCTCCATGGAGAAGCCGAGCAGCAACATGGTGTCGTTCCAGTTGAGGATGCCGTCGAGCGGCTTGTCCAGGGCGAGGTTCTTGACGCCGCCGGCCTTCGCGAGCGCGACGAACGCGTCGTCGGTGAGCGTGGCCTGACGCAGCCAGTTCTTGTCGGTCTCTCCGTCGAGCAGATCGCTCGTGACGAGGAGGATGCGCGAGCTGCGATCGTCGAGCACGACGAGGTGCTGCCCGCCGTTCTTCTTGCGAAACTCGTAGTTGAGCTCGGAGAACGAGCCCCGGTCGGTATAGGCCGGCGCGTGGTTGCCGATCTTGGGCAGCAGGAAGTAGACCCGCTGGCGCGCCATCGCGGTCGCCGCGTGCTCCGGTGCGTTGGGCGCGTCGAGGGTGTAGCGGGCGCGGGCCGGGCTCCAAGGATCGAAGGAGGGCGCCTTGTGATCCTCGGGGCGCGCGAGGCCCGGCGTGCGGGCCGGCGGCTTGACGCTCGACGCATCGAGGCGCAGCCGCGTCGCGGTGTTCCCGAGGACCGTGAAGGCAAAGCCGTCGGCGTCGATGAGCTGAGCGCCAGCCCACGCATCGGGGGTCCAGCTCCGGGTGGCGTCCTCGACCCAGAGGTCGGCGTCCGCCGCGGCGGAGGCGGCCGTGAGCACGCCCGCATCGGCGGGGAAGTCGCGGGCACCGTCGCCGTTCGCGTCGTTCTTGGGCGAGAAGCCGCGGAGCACACGCGCGGTCGTGCCACCACGACCCGGCACCGTGAGCGTGAGCAGCTCGTCGGTCTTGCCGGTGAGCGCGCCGAGGGCCGCCGCCTGCTCCTTCACCTCCGGGATGGCGCCGAGGTAGAAGTTGGCCGTCGAGCGCGTGCCCAGGCCGTGCTGAAAGACGCGGCCGTCGGGGAGGGTGCCGCCCTCGGCCACAGTGATCGTCTCCAGCAGGTGCTTCTGCGAGACGTGGAACGACAGCGCCTTGACGAGCTTGTGCTCGTAGACCAGCGCGAAGGCGAGTACGGCGACCGTCAAGAACGGGACGAAGACGCGCGGGCGCTCGAGGCGCTCGAGCAGGTGCCAGGGAGCCAGGCGCAACGTGGTCAGCAGGAGCCCGCCAAGGCCCATGACGGTGACCGCCGCGAGGGCGAGCTCCAGCGGCGTGCTGGCGGAGCCCGAGACGCGCAGGATGCGGTAGGCGTCGACCGTCGCGAAGCCGCCGAGCAGCGCGACCGTGGCTGGCCGGAGCGCGAGGCTCGGGAGCAGATCGGCGATCCCGAGGCCGACGCGGAAGGCCACGATGAGAAACCACGCCACGGTCAGCGCGCCGACGGCGGCGGTCACGTGCAGGAACAGCGGGAGGCTCACCTCGTGCGTCGCTGCGGGAAGCACGGCCAACGCCAGCCCGGCAGCGAACAGTCCGGGCAGCGCGCCCGCGACGACGTCGAGGATGCCGCGCACGAAGACGGCGCCAAAGGCCGCCGACGGGGCCGCGGGGGAAGAAGGACGCAGGACCAGGATGAGCCCCGACAGGAGCGGGGGCACGAGCGCCACGGCGAGGCCAAGGCCATCGATCCGGGCCGCGACGCCGAGAGCGAGCAGCGCACTGGCGGCCGCGACGCCGCCGCGGAAGGTCCGAAGGCCGTCGACTGCGCGAGTGACGAGGGTCGGCTCGTGGTTGAGCCAGATAGCGACGCCGAGACCTGCGAGGATGAGGCCACCGGCGGCGCCGGCGCCGTTGGGGACGAGGCCAAGGACCAGGGCACCGACGAGGCCGACGAGGCCCAGGCCGACGATGGACAGCAGCTCGCGCGTTGGCCGCTGCGCGCGGACGCGGGTGGCGAGCGCGCGGAGGTGGGTCGCGCCGTACAGGGCGCCGAGCGCGACGAGCGCCAGCACGAGGAGCTGAGTGCGGCGGCTGCCCGTCAACAAGTAGGGCAGGAAGGGCTCAGAGCCCGGCGCCTCGACGGCCGGCTGGAGCTGGAGCCACTTTCGGACGAGCGGTACGGCCATCACGAGGCCGAGGAGGGCCGCGGCACCGAGGCCGACGACATGCGCCAGCCGGAGGTGGCGCCGCAACAGGTGCCACGTGGCGTCGATGGCCGTGAGCGCCGAGGCGACCACCAGACCACCGATGACGAGGCCGCGCGTGCGAGCGGCCTGAGCGGCGGGCGACTGCGGGTCGGGCGAGGCCATGACCTCGGCGATGGACAGGCCGGACTCCTTGAGGAGCTGAGCGACCAGCGCGAGGACCGTGACCCCGCCAATCGCGAGCGGGAGGGCGCCGAGCGCGATGCGCGCATCGAGAGTGCCGAGCCCACGTAACGGTCGCAGCAGGGAGTCATCGGTGAACAGGCGGGTCTCACCCGAGGCCTGCTCGCGTCGGGCCACGAGCGCGAGGCCGACGACGAGCGCGAGGCCCAGGAGGCCGGCGAAGAAGGCCGGGCTCGTGACCGTCGCAAAGGCGACGAAGCCGTCGGGAAAGGTGCCCCACGACAGCGTGAGCGCGAGCGCCGAGAGCGCGAGCAGCAGCCCGACGGTCGTCGTGACCACCGCATGCACGGGCGAGCCGCGCTCGAAGGGCACGACGGAGCCCCAGGCGCGTGTGACCAAGCGCCGCGCCGCGGCCAACACGTCGAAGCCGCGCACGGCGACCGTGAGCGCCATGGCGACGGGCAGCGCCAGGTAGTCGAGGTGGACTCCGCCGGGACCGACGGCGACCAAGAGGCCCGCGGCCACGGCGCTGGCGGCCAGGAGCACGAGCGCGCGCACCGCGGGGTAGCGAGCGACTCGGGCGCCGAGCGGAAAGCCGATGAGAGCGAGCGCGAGCGCGCCGAGGAGGTCGATCAGGGGGCTCGCACCGTGGAGCGAGCTCGCGACGAGGTGCGCACCGAGGGGGCACGCGGTCGCAAGGCCGGCGACGGCGCCAGCGACGAGGCCGCCGACGCGACGTGACTCACGCAGCGCGAATCCGACGCCGAGCCCGCCCACGACACCCAGGCCCAGGAGGATGCCCAGCGTGAGGCCGTGTGCCGAGAGGGCCGCGCCCGCGTCCGGCTGGAGGCCAAGGGCCGCGCCGAGCGCGCCAAACCCGCCGAGCAGCGCGAGCGTGCACGCGACGAAGCGCGTCAGGACCCACCGGGTAAGAAAGCCCCGCAGGAACGCCAGAAGGCGCGTGTGATGCACGAGCACCGCTACCTCGGCCATCACGGCGACCGCCAGGAGCGCCCAGACCTCGGGACGCCAGTAGAAGACGCTGCGGACGAAGACGCGATGGATGGGCTCGAGCATCTGCCCGGTCGCGGTGGCGAAGCTCTGGGCAATCTGCGACTCGAGGCTCGACAGGATGAGCACGACGAACGCGGCGAGCAGGAGGACGCTCGTGAGCCAGAACGGGCGCGGGCGGGCGAAGAAGCGCGCGACACGGGCGAGGCGCGTTGGCAGACGGGTCACGGCCGCGAGCACGAGCAGCGAGACGGCCCAGAACGCGAGCTTGACCGCGAACGGGAGCTTGAGCGCCTCGGGGTAGACCTCGCCCTTCTCGCCGGCGAGGGGCGGATCGACGGTGAGGAAGGCCGTCAGTGGCTCCGGGGTCTTGCCCGCGTTGGAGATGAGCACGAAGCCGACGAGCATCGCCGCGAAGCCGAGCGGGACGCCGAGGGCGCGGCCGCGTCGGATGTCGTAGAGCAAGACGCCGAGCGCGACGGCGGCGGCTGGGATGGCGGGGAAGACGAAGACGTTGGTGGTCTTGAGGACGATGGACTGCACCGCGTATGGGACGATGAACCAGACCAGGACGGCGGCGGTGCCGAAGCGCCGAGCCGGGTCGCCGTCGACGTCCCTCAGGGACAGGACGAGCGCGGCCAGCGCCATGGGCAGAAGGATGGACCAGGGCGCGGCGCCAAAGCCAATCTGGCGTACCAGCACGTCGAAGTTGAGCCAGACCTTGCGGTCGGCGAACGGCAACTTCCAGCCCATGGGCGGGTGATCCAGGCCAAAGTGCGAGGCGAACCCATAGGGGTCGCCGGGACCATGGCCAACGCCGAGCGCGAACCACGCGAGGCCGGTGAGCAAGGCTAGGCCCATCACCGGCACCAGGACGGGGAGGCGCAGGTCACGCGTGACGAGCACGACAGCGGTCGCGGACACGGCGACGACGAGGAGGCCGAAGAGGCCTTGAGCGAAAAGCGCCAACAGCACGCCAGCGGCAAGGGAGAGCAGCGCACGCGCCTCCAAGCGACCCGCGTGGGCGAGGTGACCGAGCCCCGTCATGGACAGGATGAGCGCGAGCACGAACGGCATGTCGCCGGCGGCCGAGCGCGCCTGGCCGAAGTAGAGGGGGAGCGTGGCCAGGACGAGGCCCGAGAGCGTCGCCACCCCGGGTCCCCAGACGCGCCGCGCGAAGCGGAAGATCGCCAGCAGGCCCAGCAGGCCGAGCAGCACGCCAGGGAAGCGACACGCGGCCTCCGTGCGCCCGAGGAGCGTGATCGAAGCGGCCTCGAGCCAGGCGCCGAGAGGCGCGACGGACCACGATTGGCCGTCCCGCTTGAGCTGGACCTGCATCCAGGGCGCCGTGTCCTGAAGACGGGCGCCCAGAGCCCGAAGGCCGTCGGTCGTGGCGCCCTCGCCGGCGCGCGCCGCGGAGATGGCCTCGTCGAGCGCGGCGCCGCCCGGAATCGCTATCACCTCGGCTGGCAGGCTGAAGAGCGGGTCCGCCCGCACGGCTTCGACGACGGCGGGAGGCACGCTCGGCGAGAACCGAGTGTCCAGGCGATTGCGCTCGGCGGCCTTCCAGAAGCCGGTCTCCAGGAAGCTCGCGGTGCCGCGCACGGGCGGCAAGCCTAGGGGCGAGTAGCCCGCGGCCTGCGCGTCGCTGAGCTGCTTGGCGAACGCCCGCCGAAAATCGCCGGGGCGACCCCAGGTCTTGCCCGTGAGCTCGCGAAACGCGAGGTCGGCCCGGACAAGCGCGTACGTCTCCGTGAGGGCCGCGCGCGTGGCGGCCGCATCCAGGGCACTTGACGGCTCCGGCGGCTCGCGGACGACGAGCGAGACACGCGTACCGGGGCTCTTTGCGCGCACCTGCTCGAGCCAGACGACGAGCTCCTCGACAGCGTCGGGCTGGGTCGGGTCGGACACGGCGGCGCTGGCGTCGACGACGACGTGATGGAAGACCTCCTCGTCGAGGCGCGCGGTGGCGCGCTCGAGCTCGCGTGTGGCCGATTTTGCGACCGCCCCAGAGTGCTGGGACTCCGGCCCCACGACGATGAGGCGCGCGCCATACTGCGCGCTGAGCCAGCGCTCCAGCGGACCTCCACCCGAGGGACCGGCGGGCTCGACGACCAGCACGCGCGGCGGCTCGAGGAGCTTCCCGGCGACGTTGACGCGGTCCATCTCCCACGGATCCCAGAGACCAAAGCGATTGAGGCCCGGGAGGGTCACCAGCAAGTAGACCAAGACGCAGACCGCCAGCCCGAACGGGGCCGGCTGGGCGCGAACGAGGTCCTGCACTCGCGAGGCCAGGAGGCGCGCGGCCGAGGGAGATTCCGGGGGAGGCGCGTCGATCGGGTGCACTGGTCGTCCTCGGGGCCGGGCGTCGCCGTCTTGGTAGTCGCCGACCGTCAGCGGGCTGTGGGCCGGCAGTTGGTCGGCAGTTGGCCGGCGAACATATGCCGCGGCGGGACGTCGATCAAGGCGGCGAGCGGCGTGACTCGCACGCGCCGTGTGGCTAGGATGCCCGCACGGCGAGGGGCGCCGAGCAAGGGGGAGCGCATGAGTCAACGGGTCGGTCTTTGTGTGATCGTCGTCATCGGTCTGGTGTCGCTGGGCTGCAGCTCGGAGGGCGAGCTGGCCGCGGCCACGGTCTCGGGCCAAGACGTCACGGGGACGCCGCCACCGAAGGACTCGACGGTGGCGCAAGGCGAGACGTGCGTCCCGTCGTGCGGAGCCGGAAGCTGCGGAGACGACGGCTGCGGCGGGACGTGCGCGTGCGCGCCGGGCTCGACCTGCGACGCCGCCAGCAAGACGTGCAAGAGCGCCTGTGTGCCCGCGTGCTCCGGCAAGGACTGCGGCGACAACGGCTGCGGCGGCAGCTGCGGCAACTGCCTCAAAGGGACGTGCACGGCCGGCAAGTGCGTAAGCTGCGAGAAGGCGTGCGACGGCAAGGACTGCGGCGATGACGGCTGCGGCGGGACCTGCGGGACCTGCACGACCGGGACCTGCGGCGGCGCGGGCGTCGCCGGCAAGTGCGGCAGCTGCGTCGCAGAGACGCCCTGTACTATCGGAGGGGCGCCCGTCGCGTGCATGCACGGCAGCACCGATTGCAGCACCGGCAGCGCCAAGTGCGTCGCGGTCCCGGACAAGGACGGGACGACGTGCGGCACTGGGAAGGCCTGCCAGGCCGGGAAGTGCCTGGATTGCCTCGACGGCGCCCCGTGCGCTCCAGACAAGGAGCCCTGCAAGAAGGGGACGATCTCGTGCGGGACCGGCGTGGCGCAGTGTGTCGCCAGCGGGTCGCTGGACAACGGAACGGCGTGCCCGGACGGCGTCTGCCATGAGGGGAGCTGCAAGGCCTGCGTGCCAGGGGCGGCCTGCGACGTCGCGGACGGCGGATGCCTGGCGGGTTCCCTCGCGTGCGATACGGGACTTCCGGTCTGCAAGCCGTCCATCTCAGCGGTCAAAGACGGCACCGTCTGCAAGACCGGCTACTGCAAGGGTGGCCTGTGCCTCGCGTGCAATCACGGCGTCTCCTGTCAGCCCAAGGATCAGCCCTGCCGGAGCGGCACGACGGACTGCACGAGCGGTTCGCAGGTGTGCGTCGCGGGGGACCCTCTGACGAACGGACTCGCCTGCAACGTCGCCAACGTCTGCCTCGACGGTGACTGTGTCGCCTGCGCCGCCGGCGAGCCGTGCGACCCCGACGGCGAGCTCTGCAAGACGGGCAAGACCTCGTGCGCGACGGGCAAGAAGGTGTGCGTCGCGGGCGACGCCAAGTCGGATGGCGCGACGTGCGACATCGGCAAGGTTTGCCTGGCAGGCGCCTGCGTCGGGTGCGTCGCGAACAAGGCGTGTGTTCCGGAGAAGGCGTGCGCGCTGGGCCTCACGAGCTGCGCGACGGGGGTCGAGACCTGCGTCGCGGGTGCGGCCGTTCAGAATGGGACCGAGTGCTCTGGCGGCGCGTGCCAGGACGGAAGCTGCGTCCCGTGCAACCAGGGCGCCACGTGCGCGAGCCCGACCAACGAGTGCCTGGCAGGGACCGTGGACTGCCAGGCCGGCAAGGCCGTGTGCGTCAACCTGAGCGCGGTCACCGAGGCGACGCCGTGCGCCGGCGGAGGCTCCGCGTGTTTTGGCGGCGTGTGTACCTCGTGCGCCAGCGGGGGCGCATGTCCGCTCGCCGACAAGTGTCTCGTGGGCACCGTGAGCTGTGACCAAGGCGTTCCCCAGTGCACGTGGACTGGCAATACCAAACCAGACGGGGCGAGCTGCGACACGGGGGCCGTCTGCACCCAGGGCATCTGCCAGGCCTGTGCGGAGGGGAACCCGTGCGTCCCCCCGGACGACCCGTGTCACGTGGGCGCGGTGAGTTGCGCGACCGGCCTCGCGGTGTGTAAGGCCACAGCGACGCTCGCGACCAACGGCGCGCCCTGCGACGGCGGCGTGTGCAAGGCGGGCGCGTGCGTGCCCTGCGTGGCCGGGACGGCGTGTCTCCTGGCCAGTTCACCGTGCACCGTGAACGCGATCGGGTGCGGTACGGGCGATCCGGTCTGCGCCCCGACCGCGGAGAACGTCCTCAACGGCACCGCCTGCGACGACGGAAAGGTGTGCAACGCGGGCACCTGCGTGGCCTGCACGGCCGGAAAGGTGTGCCCCGTGGGCGGGAAGCCGTGCCACGAAGGCCTGACCTCGTGTGCGTCGGGCGTCGAGTCGTGCGTCGACAGTGGCGCTGCAAAGCCGGACGGAAGCTCGTGCGCTGGCGGCTATGTCTGCAAATCGGGAGAGTGCGTGACCTGCGAGGCGGGCAAGGCGTGCACACCGCTCGACAGCTGCGGCCTGGGCAAGACGTCTTGCGCGACCGGGGTCTCCACGTGCGTGACGACCGGCCCCGCGCCGGGCTCCGAGGGACAGCCGTGTGGCTTCGACACGGGGCTCTGCCAGAACGGCAAGTGCACCTGCCAGCCCGGCGAGGTCTTCTTCCTCGGCGGGTGCAGCGCCTGCCCCGATCTCACGACGACGACGCTGCACGTGGACGCGGACGCGCAGAAGGGTCTCGACAACGCGTGCTGTGGACGCTCCACGCAGGTCGGGCAGCTCGGTGGACCATGCCGTACGATCACGCAAGCGGTCGCGAACGTGCCTGGGGCGGGCTACATGATCTCTGTGGCCGGCGACTCGCTCGGCAATGTGAGTCCAACCGAGACCTACCCCATCCACCCGCACTCCGGCGTCCATGTCGCGCTAGGCACAGCGTGTGTCCCAGGCACCAAAGACAAGCCGATCTTCGAGGTCGATGTCGACCCATCCACGGTCGCGATCACCAGCGGCACCCTGGGCGTGTCGTGCCAGGGCGTTCCTGGGTCTGCGTCGGAGGCCATCTACGTCCACACGAACGCGCTCAACGAGGCCCCCGTCGTGTCGGTCTCCTACACCAGTATCCGTCGGGTCGGCACGGCCGTTCGCGTCGTGGGCGGATCGGCTGGGGTCGGTCAGATCGCGGTCTCGGACGTCACCACGGCGTTTCGGGTCGACGGAGGTGACATCTCAGACAATGGGTCGACGGTGCTAAACGCAGGAAGCGCGCTCGACTGCAGGTCGGTCAGCAAGCCCGAGACCGACTCCAAGGCGATCATCTATGGCGTTTACTACAGCGACCTCAAGCAGCGCGGCGTCTGGGCCGGCCATCGGTGCAAGCTCGACTTCGTCGCCGGCCACCTGGGGTCCTACACCGGCGTCGCCTGTCCTCTGTCGAAGAAGGGCTCAGGGTTCACCATCGATGGCGACGCCAAGGCCAAGATCGCCTTCAGTACGATCCGTTGCCATGCCGGGGACGGTATCAGCGTCCAGAAAGACGTGGCGTACCCGGCGGAGCAGCCCGAGGTCGCATTCGAGAACAATATCGTGTCAGACAACGGCTGTGTCGGCCTCCTCGCGGACCACGGCAAGGTGACGGCGTTTGGAAACCGCATCGTCAAGAACCACTGGGGCGTCGTTCAGAAAGGGAGCCTGGTGCTGACCGAGGGCAACATCCGTCTGGTTGGGCAGGATGCCGTTGGCAACACGAGCCGGAACGTCATCGCGTGCAACTCCAAGGCCGTCGCAGGCGCGTGCTGTACGCAGGCAAGCTGTCCGAACGGCTACGACGTCTGGAACAACAGCGCAAGCCCGCTCGACGCGACCTTCAACGCGTGGGAGCAGGCACCCGTGACCCAGTACACGTGCGACGCCGTGCTGGGCAGCTGCATCTGCGCGTTCACGGCACAGTGCCTCGTGACGCCGCCGGATGGCACGTCGGTCGTCAACTCGCCGCAGTCGAGTGGCACGCCCAAGACCAACACGAAGAACAACGCGCTCATGGATCAGGACTACTGTCTCTAGAGTCGGAGATCGACGTCGGTGGGCGGGTCCTTGGGTGAGGCCTCACGCGCCGCCGGTGGTGCGCCCCCGTCGAGATCCAGCAGGCCCTTCTCGCCCTTCATGATGCGGTCGATCAGCCCATCGATGGCGTGATCGTCGGCGACCCGAGCGTCCTTGACCCACTGCCACTCGGGGCCATAGTCCTTGCAGCCCGTGTCCAGATCGCCCGCGTTGCAAAACACGCGCACGTGGAAGTGGTTGGCGTGCGGGCTCGAGTTCTTGGGTCGCACGATGAGCTTCTCGGCCCGGTCGATGAGCTTCGAGTCCCGCTCATTGCGGATCGCCCACTCGAGGATGAGGCCCTTGAGCGGCGTATCGAGGAACACCCACTGGACGCGGGCGCGGCCGTCCAAGAGCAGGGCCTCGACGAAGAGCCAGTTGCGGGCCACGTCGAAGACGTATTGGCCGCTCGTGTCGACGTCCGGGGCGCCGCGACTCCCGTCGAACTTGGGAAAGCCCGCCGGGTCGACGGGGTTTCCGTCCAGGTCGGTGCAATAGAGCCCGACGTCGACGTCGCGCCCCGACTGATGGCTGACACTTGGCGTAATCTTGCCACCGGTCTGCCGAGACAGGTTGCCAACACGCAGGACGGAGCCCGGCCGCTCTGCCGAGACGTGCGCGGCCGCCTCTTGCAGCAGCCGGAGGAGCCCGTCGCCGCCGAAGTGCCACTTGCGCTCGACGGTGCCCCGCAGGACCCGATGATTGGGACCGCGCTCGACGAGGGCCTTGCCGTTCATGAGCCAGCCGCCGTTGGGGGGGCCAATGGAGAACGACCGATCCCCGGGCAGAGCGGCGAGCTCGGGACGGGCGACGGGCTCGGCGGCTTCGGCGCCGTCGGACTCGGCGGCGTCGAAGTAGTCGTCGACGAGGGCCGGATCGTCCGGCGGATCGTCGAACGGCACATCCAGCGAGAGCGTCGGAGCTCGGAGCTCGCCCTCGGACTCGCGGCGGTCGAGCGCGACACTTACGGCCGCGCTAGCCTCGGTGACTACGTCTACGCTCTCCGATGGCTGTGGAACCGGAGACGCCTCCGGGTCTCGGCAGCCGCGACAGCCAGGGAGCAGGAGCACCCATCCCATCGCCACGACCAGCTTGCGCGTCTGCACGCCCCCTCTTTACCGCAACGCCGAGCAGACGCCAGCTTCCGCGGGCTTGGTGCTGGGCTTCGCGTGCAACTCGCGGTACCTTCGGGCCGTGACCCGGGAAGAGCATGTCCGCGACGGCCGGATCCGCTACGGCCTCCCCGCGCCGATCGCTGTACCGTGGCGGCTCCACCAGATCGCGCGGAGCCCGGCAGTGCGCCTTGCGCATGCGCTCGGGACGCTCGACCACACCGTTCGCTTCTTGACGTACACGCTCTTGGCCGACTACCTCGGCGCGACGGCGACCGAACCGTTCGATGCCGAGGTCGAGACGGCCCTCGCGGCACTGGAGCGGCCGACCACGCCGGCCCTGCTGCGGCTGTTGCAGCGGCTGGCCTCGTCTCGGACCCCGCGCTCGCCGTTCAGCCCCGACCTCTACCTCGCGCTGTCGGGCGACGCGGGCGCGGCGTTGGCGCAGCTCGTGGAGCTCGTGGGTTCGGTGCCCATCGGCCGCGAGAGCCTGCCCGCGCTCGAGGCCGATGCGCTGACGCAGGCCATCGTGGAGCCCCTCGGCGGCCTGCTCGGCGGACTCGTCGGGCTCGAGCACCTCGTCGTCGTGCGCCCCGAGCCGCTCTCGGCGCACGATCCGCACCTGTGGCTGCTGCACCCCTACCGCGGCGTCGGCACGTTGCGCCCGCTGGTCATCACGGCCGGCGAGGACGCGCTGCTCCAGGCTGACCAGATCCTGCTCCTCGATCTCGGGCACAGCACGCCGCGCCCGGCCCTGCGCCTCGACCCCTTCCTGTCTGGTGGCGGTGACGGCCGACTGCTGATGCTGGCCGGCGCACCCGGGCTGGTCGAAGCGCGCTTTTCGCACTACGCGAGCGGCTCCAGCGTGCTGCGTGACCTGCCGCTGAACGCTGTCATTCGAGAGCGCGCCATTCGCGTCCATCTCGTGCCTCTGGACGTCGAGGGCGCCACGTGGCGCCGGCTCCGAGAGCACGTCGTGCAGTCGCCAGAGCCGTTGCCTGGCTACGAGCTGCCCATCTTCGCGGGGACCGACGCCAACGGGACCTGGTACCGTGCCTGGCACGCCGCGAGTCAGAGCGCGCACAGCGTTCAAGCCTTTCACGAGCCCGCCTGCCGCGACCCTGCGTTCGTGCGCGGCATCCTCGACACCGTGGCCTCCGTGCGAAAGCTCGAGCCACCCGTCGCCGCTCCGGTCGAGGCCCAGGTCGACGTCACCACCGGTCGCGTCATCGTGGGCACGGCCTACCCCGAGAGCGGTCGGCTCTCGGACCGGATGCCGCCCGGCGCTCCGCTCCCCGTGCTCTGGGCGACCACCGTCGTCGAGTCGATCCTCGCCGCGCTCGTCCACCTCGACGACGCAGGCGTGCGGCCCGACCGTGTCGTCGCGCCCGCGGTCGTCGTCGGTCCCGACGGCACCGCGCGCCTCGTCCCGGACCTGTCGGGCCGGGGCGGCCACCCCGCGGATCTCTGCCGCGACGTCGCGGAGCTCTTCTTTCGCATGCTCACTGGCGAGCCTCCGGCGATGCCGACGGACGGCGAGTGGTCGGGCCCGAGCCTGCTGCGACGTACCGTGTCTGGCGATCTGGACACCATCGTCGTCCGTGGTCTTGGACGGCACTATGCGGACCCCCGCGCCATGCACGCGGACGTGCGCGAGGCGCTCAACCGCGCGCTGGACTCGGAGTCGGGCCTTCAGGACATGGCGCGTGAGGCGGCCGAGCGCGCGTTCGGGCACCTCCAGGCGCTCTGGCCCTTCGAGCTCGATACGCTCGCGCATCGCGCCACCGCGGCCTTGGCGGCGTTGAGCGAGACGCCGAACGAGGCCGCACGGACCGATCGCCTCGCGGCGGTCGAGACCGCGGTCGTGGCCGATTGGGACGCCGATCGCCGCTTGGAATGGGCGCTCCGGGTGCATGAAGCTGCGGAGCGCCTCGATCCCGACGCACGGCAAGCGCTGCTGGCCGAGGCGCGGCCCCTATTCAAGCGCCTCGTGCAGCTGGCCCCCGACCACCTCGCGACGCTGCGTTTCTTGGCGAGCACCGCGCGGGACACGCTGCGTGGGGCGGACCTCGTCCGGCTGCATCGCCGCATGCAGCACGCCGCTCGCTCGGATGCCGAGGAGGCCGACGCGCGTCTGGCTCTGGGCCGGCTCTGGGAGGAGCGCCGCGATGTGAACCGCGCGCTGGTCGAGTATCGGCGCGTCGCGTCGATTCAATCGGGCCGAACCGAAGCGTGGGAGGGGCTGGCGCGGCTGCTGCGCCTGCAGGACGAGGCCGGGCCGCTCGCGGAGGCGCTCGAAGGACTGCTGGGCACCCTGGTCGAGCCGGCCGAGCGCGCCGGGCCGCTCCTCGAGCTGCTGCACCTGCGCGCGGGACGGCTGGGGGATCCGAGCGGCGCGTTCGACCTGGCTGCGGAACTCGACCAGGCCGGGACGACCGACGCCGGACGCCATCAGGTCCTCGTCGACGCTGCCCGCGCGCTCGCCGACGATCGGCGCCTCGTCGAGGCGCTGGCGCGCGTCGCCGCGGAGCCTGGGGCACCCGGTCCCGTCGCGCTCGCGGCGCGTTTGGAGGAGGCCACGGTCCGCGGGCTCCGTCTCGGCGAGAGCGACGCGGCGCTGGCGCTCGTCCAGGCCCACAAGCCGAGCCGGGATGCGACGGCGTGGCTCTCCCTCGAGGCCACGTTGCTCGATCGCGCGGGGCGCCACGCCGAGTCGGTGCCCGTCCTGGAGACCTGGGCGGACCAGGAGACCGATCCGTGGCGCCTCGGGCGTGTCCTGCGCCGGCTGGCCCGGCTCGAGGCCGGCGTCCTCCATCACGCGGAGCGCGCCATCGCGCTCTACGAGGGCGTCCTGGAGACGGATCCCGGCGATGCGGAGGCCCTCACGGCGCTCGAGGGCTACTACCGCGAGCGGCGAGAGCTGGCGTCGCTCGCGATGGTGCTCCGGGCCCGGATCGACCGCGCTCCGTCGCGACAGGCACGTCTCGACGCGCTCAGCGCGCTCCTCGACCTCGAGCAGAACGAGCTCGGCGACGTCCAGGCCGCGTTCCTGACCGCGCGCCGTCTGCTGCTCGACGACCCGCGCCGACCGGGCGTGCTCGACCGGTTCGCGGCATTGGCCGATCTCACGTCCGGCTGGAGCGAGGCCCAGGACGTCCTCGATCATCTGCTCCCGCACCTCCCCGCCGATCAGGCCCGCAGCTGGCGGCTGCGCTTCGGACGTCAGTGGCTCGGCGGAGAGCAGGCGACGGACCTCCCGGCGCTGGTCGCCTACTTCGAACGCGCGGTGGCGGACGCCCCCGGTGACGTCGCCGCGCTCGAAGGCCTCGCGGACGCGACGGCACGACAGGGCGACTGGCTCCGACACGCGGAGGTCCTGGAAGGGCTGGTCGCGGCCGCCGAGGAACCGGAGGCACGCGCGGCGCGGCTGCACGGCTTGGCCACGGCGCTGCGCGATCGCGTCTTGGCCCCTGCGCGCGCGGCAGAGGTGTACGACCGCATCCTGGCCGAGGATCCCGATGACCTCGACGCGGTCCGCGGGCTGGTCCAAATCGGCGAGGTGGCGGGTCGTTCGGCCCTCGCCCGTGTCGAGGCGCTTCGGCGGCTCGTCGCGCTCGCGCCCGATCCGGTCGAGCGCCTGCGGTCGTTTGAGGGCATCGTCCGCCTCGGCGACGCCGCGGACCTCGATCCGGACGAGGTCGCCGTCTGCTGGGAGGAGCTCCTGGAGCTCGACCCCACGCACGCCGAGGCGCTTCTGGGCTTGGAGCTGCATCATCGCCGGCGGAAGGCGTTCGACCTGGCCGCCGAGATGCTCGAGCGCCGCATCGACGCAGCCACGCCCGGCGAGCGCGCCCGACTCGTCGCGCGTCTGGGCGAGCTGGCGTTGACCGAGCTCGCCGATCCGGCGCGGGCCGAGGTCGTCACACGCTCGGTCTTCGACGCTCCGGACGCCGATCCGGCGCACCAGGCCATCGTGGGCGAGGTGCTCGTCGCGTCGCTCGAGGCGCAGGGCCGGCTCGATGCGGCCGTGCTGGTGCTGGAGCGCATGGCGGAGACGACCTCGACCGACGTCGATCACGGTCGCGCGCTCGTGCGCCTCGCTCTGGCCACGGCGCGAGTGCCGGAGCTCGGCGACGCGGCGGCGGCGCTCGTGATGGAGCGCGCCCTAGAGGCCGATCGCAATCAAGAGGCGGCACTCCAATGGCTCGCCCGCTACTACGTCCGCACGGCGCAGGTCGGCCAGGCCGCGCCAGTCCTCGAGGCGCTGACGGCGTTGCTCGATGAGCGCGCGGAGGCCGCGGACGTGCACGCCCGCTCCACAGACTCCGAGACGCGTCACGGCACGAGCGGCGCGCGGCCGACCCGAGGCGGCAGCGGCCACCTGCTGCCGGAACGCACACGGGCGCACCGCGAACTCGGCGAGTGCCTCGCGGCGCTCGCGGAGAGCGATCGCGCGGTCGACGCGTTCGCGCGGACCCTGCTGTTGAGCGATGAGGCGCAGCGCCGGGGCGTCGGCGAAGGGCTCGATGCCGAGCGCCTGGCGGCCGAGCGGGGTCTCGCGCGGCTCGATCTCGCGGCGCGCCGGTATGACCTCGCCGAGCAGCGCTTTCGCGGTCTGCTCGATCGCCCGGGAGACGCGCTCACCGATCGCGATCTCGCCGAGATCCACGCGGCGCTCTCCGAGATCGCCCGTGCGCGTGGCGACGACCGCCGCGTGCTGGAGCTCCACGTCGCGCGCCTGCGGTCGGTGCCCAACGACGAGACCGCCCTGCGCGAGGTCGTCCGCCTGAGCGAAGCCATGGGGGACTTCGAAGCGGCCACCGTCCATCTCCGCCGTCTCGCCGCCGCCGTCACCGATCCGCTGGAGCGCTTCGCCGCCTTGATTGCGCTCGCCGACGTGCTCCGCGACCGCCTGCATCGGCTGGAAGAGGCATTGACCGTGCTCGAAGAGGCGCGCCGCCTGCGCCCCGACAGCACGGCCGTCGCGGTGAAGCGGCTCGACGTCGAGCTCGCGTTGGGGCGCCATGGCGAGGCCGTCGATACGCTTCAGGCGCTCCTCGAGCGCGAGACGGATCGCGGCCGCCGCGCGCGATTCAGCTTCACACTGGCCATCTTGTTCCGGGATCACCTGCTCGATCCGAGGCGGGCGCTGCGCTCGTTCGACGAGACGCTCGAGGCCGACCCCACGCGGCTCGAGGCCTTCGAGGCGCTCGACCGGCTGTTGGTCAAATACGGCGACTACACGAGCCAGGCGGACGCGTACCGGACCATGCTGCGCCGGCTGGAGACCTACGTCGCGGAGCACCCCGACGCGGGCGACGACGAGCTGACCAAGGCCCGGGGACGCCTCTGGAAGAACCTCGGGCGGCTGCTGTCGACCGTGCTCGACGACATCAGCGGGGCGGCGGAGGCGTTTGGCCACGCGGTCGCCATCGACCCGGGAGACTCCGAGGCGCGACTGGCGTACGCCAAGGCGCTAGAGTCGCGCACGCCGGGGAGCGAGGAGGCCCTGGGCCAGTATCGGCTGCTGCTCGAGACCGAGGCCGCCAACATCGACCATTGGCGAGCGATCGAGCGCATCTTCGCGCGCCGCAAAGACCTTGACGCCGTCTACTGCGTCTGTGACGTACTGCGCGTCGTGGGCGAGGCCAACGAACGCGAGCGCGCCTTCTTCGACCGCTACAATCGCCCGGCACTCGCGTTGAAGCGGGGCCTCGCGGGGCCCGCGGACTGGGAGCGCTTCGTCTACGACGATGGCGAGGAGCCCCTCGTCGGGCGCATCTTCGAGATCCTCGCGCGCGCCTTGGGCCCCAAGCTCTCGACCCGCACGCTCAAGGACCTCGGCCTGGGGCCCGAGGACGTGATCAGCCTGCGCCAGCAGACGCGCTTCACGAGCTTCCTCGGGACCGTGGGCAAGGTGCTGGACGTCCCGATCCCCGCGGTCTATCGCAGCAAGACGCTGCGCGGTGTCCGCAAGGAGGCGATGTGGCCGCCGGCGCTGGTCGCGGGCGCCGAGGTCATCACCGGACGCAAAGGCAAGGAGCTTCGGTTTCAGCTCGGCAAAGCGATGGCCTACTTCACTCCGCCACATCTGCTTGCGGGCATGTTCCCGGCGGGACACCTGCGCACGTTGCTCACGGGGGCGATGCGAGCGGTGCTGCCGGGCGTGTCCCACGGCGGCGAGCCCGGCATCCGAGGCGTCATCAAGGCGCTCGACAAGGCGCTGGACACCGATCGGCGTGCGCAGCTCGAACAGCTGTGCACGGAGCTGCTCGAACGCCCCGCCGCCCAGAACCTCAACGGGTGGCTGAATGCCGTCGAGTGCACGGCCAACCGGGCCGGGCTGCTGCTGTCGAGCGACTACGAGGTCGCCGTCCGCATCATGAAGGAGGAGCGGCAGCTCGGCATCGCGTGGTCGAAGCTGCCGCTGAAGGACGCCGCCGAGGATCTGGCGCGCTACGCCGTGAGCCAAAAGTATCTGGAGCTCCGACGGGAGCTCGGCGCCGCCGTGGGCGAGGACGAGTAGGGGAAGACCATGAGCACGATCATCACCGCGGCTCTCAACGGCACGACGCTCGGGCGCAGTCAGTGCCCTCAGGTGCCGTTTCGGCCCGACGAGATCGGCACGGAAGCGCGCCGCGCGTTCGAGGCCGGCGCCTCGGTCGTGCACGTCACCGCGCGCGAGGATCTCGGCGGCGTCGCAATGCGCGTCGAGCGCTGGAAGGAGACGTTCGATGCCATTCGCGACCGCTGTGCGGCGCTGATCTCGATCTCGACCTTCGGCGTGCTCGGCGCGCTCGACGATCGGCTGGCAGCCATCGACGCCGGACCGGACCTAGTGACCGTCCCGCTCGCCGCTCGGCCCGTGGCGCGCTATCACGCCGGGCGGAAGGCGTTCGACCTGGACCTGGTCTACGCGGGCACGCTGGGGGACTTCGTGCGCACGGTCGTCTTCGCCGAGGAGCGCGGCGTATCGGTCACCGTCGAGTGCGTCGACCTCGGCGAGCTGGCGCTGCTGAGCCACGTCGTCGACATGGGCGTGCTGGGCCCGCATCGGCGGCTCGCGCTGTTGCTCGGCTCCGCGGGCGGGCTGCCCTCCGTGCCCGGCACGATTCCGCTGGTGGCGCAGGCGGCGGGAACCGATCTGTGGTCAGTCGCTGCGTTGTCCCGCGCTCCCTGGCCCGTCCTCGCGACAGCGGCAGCGTTTGGCGGGCACCTCCGCGTGGGCTTCGAGGACGGCCTCGAGCTACCCGGCGGGGATCACGCGACGTCCAACGGCGTGCTCATCGAGGCCGCGTCCACGCTCGTGCGGGCGCTGGGCGGCGACGTCGCGACCGTCGAGGCCGCACGCGCGCTGCTTTGCACGCGCAGCGACGAGCCGCTGGAATAGGCCGACCGGGGGTCGGGTTGTTGCCGCCCGAGGACACATGGGCTTCTTCTCTTCCATCTCATCATCTGCGTCTCCGGGGGCCGGGGCCACCGCCCGGCCGATACGGCAGAAGCAAGACGACTTCAATCGCGAGGCGGTCCCGCATCTGGATGCCCTCTACGGCACAGCGCTCTATCTGACGCGCAACCCGCGGGACGCCGAGGATCTGGTCCAGGAGACGTTCTTGAAGGCCTTTCGGGCCTTCGATCGCTACGAGCCGGGGACCAACTGCAAGGCGTGGCTCTTTCGCATCATGACGAACACGCACATCAATCGCGGGCGCAGCCGCCATCGGGACTTCACGCTGCTGGAGACGGTCGACATCGCCCCCGCCTCCACGCCGGACGTGGATCCGCGCTCGGATGACAGCGCGTTCTACAAGGATCCGGAGCAAGGCTACTTGCACGGCCTCGTCCACGAGTCCGTTCGCGAGGCGCTGGAGGGTCTGCCTCCCGACTTCCGCGCCGTCGTCGTCCTCGCCGACCTCCAGGAGTTCGCCTACAAGGAGATCGCCGAGGTCCTCGAGATCCCCATCGGGACGGTCATGAGCCGCCTGCACCGCGGGCGCAAGCTGCTTCAGAAGCGGCTCCGGAATCACGCGATCGCGCAGGGCATCATCTCACCGGACGCCGAGTCGGCCGAGCCCGAGCCGGTGCGGCCGCCCACGTCGCTGGACGCCTATCGCGCGCGCCGAACCTCTTCCGCGCCAGGAGGACGGGAGTAGATGACCATGACCTGCCAAGAGATTCAGAATTTCGTCACATGTTACATCGACGGTGAGTTCGCGCCGAGCGAGGTCGCGGAGTTCGAGGACCACGTCGCTGCGTGCGGTGCGTGCCGGGAGCTGGTCCGCCAGGAGGGCGCGTTCAAGACGGCCCTGCGTGCGAAGCTGTCGCGACCCATGGCCCCCGCCTCGTTGCGTACCTCGGTGCTGTCCACCATCGCCACTGCTGCGGCCGACGAGCGCCGCCTCGCCCGGCGCGGTGCCATCGTCCGCGGTTTGCGCACGGCGGCGCCCTTCGCGATGGCCGCCGGTGTCGCCGTCGCCCTGGCCTACACACAGCCAGAGGCGAGTCAGCCAGCGAACGCTCCGGGTGGGACAGGTATCGCGAGCACCGTGGCGGCCAGCACCGTGGCGGCAGCCCCGACACGAGAGCGGGCACCGCGAATTGGCGGCAATGGACTGACCTTCGCCTCCGCCGGCGTCGCCATGACCGCCGATGCGCACGCCAGGAGCGCGCCGCTCCAGGCCACCGGCGCGCTGCGGTTGCTGGATGCGCGTGAGGTCACGGCCGCGCATCGCCCCGCCGTGCTCTATGAGTACGACCTGGGAGGCACACTCCTGTCGGTGGTTCGCTACCTCGACGAGGGGCCGGTGGCCGGTAACGGGCGACCCCTCCGGCTGGAGCGCAAGGGCGCGCTCACCATTGGCGAGTTCGTGCAGCAGGGGGTGCGCTACTCGCTCGTCACCGAGCTCGAGCCGCAGGACGTCGCGCGCCTCTTGACGACCGTCGCGCGATAATCGAGTACGCTAGCTCCGTGGATCGCCTCCCACTGAGCCTCCTCATCGATCGGATGCATGAAGCCACAGGCGGCCTCGACCGCGACGAGGCCTTCGTACGCGCCTTCAGCCAGTGGATGGCCGAGAAGGCGCCCTACCTCTCCCTGTCGGTGGTCGATCGCCTGGGCCTCCAGGACGTGGTCGTGACGTTCCAGATGAAGCGGCGCGTCAAGCTGATCGTGACCGGCTACCCACCCGAGGAGCTCCCGGGCGAGGTCACCCTGGGCGTCGACGAGCTCGACTTTCCGCGGGTCGAGGTCGTCTTGTCCGAGGCCCCACGCCGCTCGCCCTATGAGATCTGCACGTTGGATTACGGCCCCGCTGGGCGCGCCGTGCGGATCACGTCGGGGGCGCACCAAGGCAGCGAGGGCCGCGTCGTCGTGGCGGCAACCGTCGGCGCGCGCCAGGAGCTCCGGATCGCGCTGGACTCGGGCGAGGTCGTCACCATCGACGGCGCGGACGTCGTGGCCTCGTCCCCATCCGAATGACGCCTCGCGCTGGGACGCTCGCGGCCGTCGGGCTCCTGCTGCTGCACCTGCCGGTCCTCGCGCGGGCCGGCGATCCGACGCTCGAATGGCGCACCGTCGAGAGCGCCCACTTCCGCGTCCACTATCACCAGCGGACCGCGGCGGAGCGGGGCCGCGCGTTCGCCGAGCGGGTCGCACGAATCGCGGAGGACGTTCGCCAGACGCTCACTGCCGTCACCGGATGGAGCCCTGGGAACTCGGCGACGCAGGTGACCTGCACCGACCTCGGAGATGGCGCCAACGGCTCGGCGGCCGCCATCCCGTACGACGAAATGAATATCTTGGCGTTCGCGCCCGAGCCGGACACCGAGCTCGGCCGCTATCGCGACTGGCTCCGCCTCCTGCTGACGCACGAGTACACCCACGTGCTGCACCTGAACCAGGCGCGCGGGCTGTCCTGGTTCATCAACTCGGTGCTCGGCAAGACCGTCCTGCCGAGCGGCGCGGTCCCGGGCTGGTTCATCGAAGGGCTCGCGGTCGTCATGGAGTCCCGCTTCGGCGGCGGGGGCGGCCGCGTTCGCAGCCCGCACGTCGATATGGTGCTGCGCCAGGCGCTCCTCGGAGGCACGCTCCCCTCGCTGTCGGGGCTCACGGGCGATCCCGAGTCCAAGCCCGGCGGCTCGTGGCGCTACACGTTCGGGACCGACTTCCTCGACTTCATCGCGCGGCGCCACGGCCTGCCGAAGCTCATCACCTTCGTCGATCGGTACGCGGCGCTCGTGCTGCCGTTCGGGCTCAACGCGTATGCGCGGGAGGTCTTTGGCGAGGACTTCCTGGTTCTCTACGACGCTTGGCGCGTGGAACTCGAGGAGCGAGCGCTGGCGCAGGTGTCGCGCGAGCGGGCACGCGGGCTCGTGCTGGGCCGGCGGCTCACCGAGGGCGGTGAGGTCCACGCCGCGCCCGCCTTCTCGGCCGACGGGAGATGGCTCTACGCCTTCGAGTCCGATGGGCGCTCCGCCACGTTCCTCGTGCGCCGTTCTCTGCATCAGGGCGGGGAAGTCGCCGAGCGGCTCCTAAAGTGCGATGGCGGCTGCGACCGCGTGCTCGCCGGCCCCGACGACACGAGCGTGCTGCTCTCGCTCGGGCGGTTCGTCGATGCCCATCGCTTCTTTCGCGAGCTGCACCGCGTCTCGCTGCGGCCCTCGGTCGGTGAGCCGGAGCGCCTCACGTTCGGTGGGCGGGTGCGCGAGCCCGACGTGCGGCCGGACGGCCGCACCGCGCTGCTGGTGACCTCCGACTGGGGCAAGACCGCGCTGCGCGAACTCGACCTGGCATCCGGGCGCAGCCGCACAGTCATCGACTTCGACGAGGACCTGCTGTTCAACCAGCCGCGCTACGTGCCGCGCAGCGACGGCGCGTGGGACATCGTGGTCTCGGCCCAACCGGACGGCGGCGACCGCGACCTGCTGCTGATCCAGCCGCACGGGGAGCGCCGATGGCTCACGTCCGGCCAAGCGCGCGAGATGAGCGCGGCACACGTGTTCTCTGGCCGCACGGTGGTCTACGTCTCCGACGAGGGCGGGATCTTCAACTTGCACTCCCTCGACGTGGACACCGGAGACCGCCGCCAGGTGACCCGCGTCCTCGGCGGCGCCGCCACGCCGACGGTGTCCCCGGACGGGCGGCAGATCGCCTACTCGGGCTACGGCCCCAACGGCGACGACCTGTATCTGCTCCAGCGCGACGAGGCCCGAGAGACGGTCCTGGCCGCCGCGGCCTCGCGCCCGCACACGACCGAACCGGCGCCCCGACCGCCAGAGGTGCCGCTGAGCGAGGGCGCCTACTGGGGTGCGCGCTCCATGTGGCCGCGGCGCCTGGATCCGATCCTGCGGGTCGGCAACACTGGCCTCTCGTCGCTCGGTCTGACGCTCGCCGGCTCCGACGCCGCGGGGCGACACGCCTGGCAGGTCCTGACCGACGTGAGCTTCGAGCGCGGCGACGCGAACGTGGGCCTGTCCTACGCGTTCTTTGGGTGGCGGCCGGCCTTCACGCTCTACGGCACGCGTTTTCGGGGCACCGGCGTGCGCTTCGTGGCCGATCGAGTCACCTTCTTCCCCAACGAGAACCTGCTCACGAGCCTCCAGCTGAGCGTCCCCATCCCGGACCACCGCGACGCGTTCTCGCTCAACGCCGGCCTCACCTACCACTACGCGTTCGACCCCGATCCCCCGCCGGTACTCCGCCACGATCCCGGCTCCGACATCCCCTTCCTCGGCGAGGACCGCCACCGACTGACCTTGAGCATGGGCTTTGGCTACGACTCCATCGAGAGCTACGCCTACTCGATCAGCCCCGAGTGGGGCACGCGCTTCGGCCTGCAATGGACGCTCCGCCCGGCGCTGCAGGGCAACGGCGGGGTCGCTTGGGGGCTCACGTGGTACTTCGACGCGTATCTCCCGATTCGGTGGCCGTCGGACGCGCTTCGCGGTCACGTCCTCGCCTTCAAGCTCCAGGGCGGGACGACCGGCGGGGCCAAGGATGGTCGCGCCTTCTACAGCGTCGGCGGGCTGCCCCAGCAGGACGTGGTGATGGACCTCGTCAACCGCGGTGGGGTCTTTGGCTCCTATCTCCGCGGGTTCGCTCCCGGTGCCTTCGGCGCGCCGAACTTCCACCTGCTCACGACCGAGTACCGCGCGCCCATCGCGTCGATCTTCCGAGCGCCGGGGACGCTCCCGCTCTGGCTCCAGCGCCTCTCGCTGGCTGCCTTCTCGGACGTCGCGCTGCTCTACGATGAGCCCCCCGTCGCTCAGGACGTCAAGGTCTCGGTCGGTGCCGAGCTCTGGCTCTCCGTCGAGCTATTCTACAACGTAGACTTGCTGTTCCGCCTCGGCTACGCCCACGCCGTGTGGCCCGAAACGCACGGCCAGCTCTACTTCGTCATGGGGTCGAATCTCTGAAGCCGTCCAGGTCGTCCCCCGCCATCGGGGGTGCGGGGGTCGTCCCCCGCCATCGGGGGTGCGGGGGTCGTCCCCCGCCATCGGGGGTGCGGGGGTCGTCCCCCGCCATCGGGGGTGCGGGGGTCGTCCCCCGCC
>SXGT01079269.1_pt1 | contig 34455 bp, 22 predicted proteins | sample 3176221 | NCBI WGS metagenome assembly SXGT01 (sample SAMN11356862, study PRJNA531348) | freshwater metagenome | isolation source: freshwater sample F1-120 | place: China: Fuxian Lake, Yuxi | collected 2017-12-25 | reverse complement strand
CAGGGCCTACGCATTAAATCCTGCCTGAATTCTTCGCACGAGCGTTGCCTTTGTCAAGTGAACACGCCTACGATTGGGACGGAGATCACGTCACGTTTCATGGAGGAATTCTCTTGGCTACCTCGCTTACCATCCAGCACCATTTTCGCAAACTCAAAGACCCACGCATCAATCGGCTGAAACTTCATTTGCTCCCCGACATTATCGTAATTGCCTTGTGCGCGGTCCTGTGCGGTGCCAAGGATTGGCAGCAGGTCGAAACGTTCGGCAAGCAGCGTCTCGGTTGGCTGCGTCGCTTCCTCAAACTCCCCAACGACATTCCTTCCCACGATACCTTTGAGCGCGTCTTCGATCGCATCGACCCACGCGCGTTTCATCAGAGTTTTCAGAACTGGGTCGCTGCCATTGCCGAGAAACTCAACATCAAGCACATTGCCATCGATGGCAAGACCCTGCGTGGGTCCGGCTCAAGCAAACTCGGCCCGCTGCATCTGGTAAGTGCGTGGGCGACCGAACAGCATCTCAGCTTGGGCCAGGTGGCGACAGCGGAAAAGTCGAACGAAATCACGGCGATTCCCGAGCTATTGGAACTTCTCGAACTGCATGGCGCCGTCGTAACCATTGATGCGATGGGTTGCCAAAAAGCGATCGCCAGCAAGATCATCGAACGCGAGGGCCACTATGCACTGACGGTGAAGGACAATCAGCCGACGCTACTTGCAGAGATCAAGGAGAAGGTGCATCAGGCCCTGGAGAGCGATTTCAAAGGCATGCAATACGACCAACACATGACCGAGGAGCGTGGCCACGGCCGAACGGAGAAACGGCATTTCACGATTTTAATCGACCCCGTCGGAATTCCCCAGCAATCCGAATGGAAGAACCTGCGGGTGGTGGGCATGTGCGCTCGCGAACGACAAGTCGGCACGGAGGAGGCAAAGACGGAGGTGAGTTTTTTCATTGGCAGCAAGGTGATGAGCGCCAAGAGCTATGCGAAGGTATTGAGGAATCATTGGGGAATTGAGAACAATCTGCATTGGCAACTGGATGTGAGTTTTGCCGAGGACAGCAATCGAGTCAGCAAGCGGAATGGCGCAGAGAATCTCGCCTTGCTGCGGAAGCTTGCTTTGATGATGCTAAAGCGTCATCCGGGCAAACAAAGCTTGGCGGGCAAGCAGTGGAACGCCGCGTTGAATCCGCAGTTTCTCGAAGCCGTGCTCCTTGCCAATGCGAATCCCGATAAGATTTAATGCGTAGGCCCTGCGGTGCCCACCATCAGCGACAGAGTGGTCAACGAGAGCAAGAACTTCTTCACGAGGTCTCCCGTAGTTTGAGAACGATCTTTGGGTATCCTCGAATTGTGCGCTAGCACTGTTGCCAAGTACTAGAGCATACTCAAAAACCAGCGGCTCGACCCGCGGTCGCGTGGTTGCACCTTCAGTTTTCGGGGGACGAGCGTCTACAGCAATTCCGCGATCGGTTCTCCGTTGGGAAGGCACGGGATCGGGCGGCCTTGAGGATTGACGAAGGCGCGGGCGTGGTCGATGCCGAGATGGCGGTAGACGGTGGCGAGCACGTCGTTGGGATGCAGCGGGCGGTCCTGCGGGCGTTCGCCGCGAGCGTTGGTCGAGCCGATCACCTGGCCCATGCGCATGCCGCCGCCGGCAAGCATGACGGACATGCTGCTGGGCCAGTGGTCGCGGCCGCCGCGGTTGATGCGCGGCGTGCGGCCGAATTCACCCCAGGCCAGCACCAGCACGTTCCGATCCAGGCCGCGGGCATTCAAATCTTCGATCAGGGCGGTCACTGCTGCATCGTAGATACGCGCACGCCGCGGCAGGTTTTGCACCAGCGCTTCGCCGTGATCGTCCCAGCCGCCCATGCCGATGCCGACGAAGCTGACCCCCGCCTCGACCAGACGACGCGCCAGGAGACAGCTCTGGCCCCACGGTTGCGCGCGCTCGACGGATGCGCCGTAGCGATTTCGGATCGCCGCCGGCTCGCGGCTCAGGTCGAGTGCCTCGCGCGCCCTCGGGCCGGTGACCATCTCGAACGCCTGGCGCGTGAAGGCGTCCATCCCTTCCATCATGCCGCTGGTATCGACGTCGCGGCGCATGCGATCGAGCGATGACAGCAAGGCCCGGCGATTTTGCAGGCGTGACAGCGACAGTTCCGCAGGCGGTATCAACGCTCCGGCGCCGTCATTGGGGTTGGCGGCAAACGGATCGTACGCGCTGCCCAGGTAGCCGCCGCCGCCGACATCGCCCTTGAAGATTCCCGCGGTCGGCACGCAGACATAATGGGGCAGGCCGCGCCGTTCCTGCTCGCGCGCCTTGGCCACGATGGCGCCGACGCCCGGATAGAGGAATGTCCCCTCGTTGGTTCCCGGGGGATGAGGATAGCCGGTGTTCAGATTCTTGACCGCGCTGCCGTGGCCGCTCTCCCGGTGCGCGACGGAGCGAATGACCGCAAACTTATCGGCGATCTGCGCGTGCAGCGGCAGCGTTTCGCAAAGATCGAGACCGGGCACGTTGGTGCGGATCGTCTGATACGGCCCGCGGTATTCGGCCGGCGCGTCGGGCTTGGGATCGTAGGTCTCGAACTGCGAGGGTCCGCCGTCCATCCAGAGCAGGATCACGGCCGTGTCGGACGTTGCACGATCCTGCGCTCGCAAGCGCAACAGATCCGGCAGGGTCAGGGCGCCGACCCCAAGGGTACCGAGTCTCAAGAATGAACGACGCGAAACGCCTTCGCAGTTGCGCGAGGATTCGCTGAACAGGTTGAACATGGCTGAATCTCCCCCTCGATGGTAATACTCCTTGATTAGCGTTCACGTCTCCCCTTGTTCCATTCCAAAATCGGGGACCTGTGAGCGCTAAACAAAGACGGCGACTAATGATTGAACAAGAACTCTTTGGTATTCAATAATGCCCACAAAACATCCTCATACGCCTCCTTGCGATTTCCGCCAGCGATCAGAAATCGCTCCACGGTTTGCATCTCCTCGGCAACCGGCGGACGGGCGTAGACCCAGAAGTAGATCTCTTTGATCTTGTCCGTAACTGGCCTGGAGTCGCTGGCCAGCTGGGCGGCGCGGCCGCTCTTGTCCTTCAGTTTGTTGTGCAATTCGGTCGAGCCGATCAGATACAGGCTTTGCGTGAGCGTTGCGGCGCCGCTGCGTTCGCATTCGCAGGCCGAGGTGCGATCCGGTTTGCCGAAGGCGAGAAGCAAGGGCGTCTTGACGGCCTCGTCCGGCAGTTCGATCGCCCGCAGCGCTGGCGTCTTGGCGGTAATGCCGCCGCCCTTGGCGCCCTTGGGCGAGACAAACTTGGGCGCGGCGGCCGTCACCTGATCGAATGCGTCAAATAGCACCTCCGCGGGCAAACGTCGAGGATAGAAGCGCGCGTAGTTCTGCTTGTCTTTGTGGTTGTGTTCGTTGGGAAGCGACGACATCTGATAGGTCGTACTGGTGCAGATGGTCCGGATCAGATGCTTGAGGTCGAATTTGTGATCGATGAAGTCCTTCGCCAGTGCATCGAGCAGTGGCTCATTGCTCGGCGGGTTGCTGATGCGCATGTCGTCCGGCATGTCCACGATGCCGCGGTTAAAGAAGTGGGCCCAGTAGCGATTGGCGATCGCCCGGGCGAAATACGGGTTGTCCGGCCGCACCATCCAGTCCACCAGCTTTTGCCGTGGATCCTCCGAGCCGAGTACGTCCAGCTCCTTGCCGTCGAGAGGGCGCGGTTTCGTATAGCTCTTGCCGTGCGGTCCGGTGACGCGGCCTTCGGACACCAGCACGAGTCGGGTGTCGTTGGCGTTGGCCTTGGCGTTGCCCTTCTTGGCCTGAACCGGGTTCTTGGGATTGACGAGCTGGACGCGAGCGAAAAACGCGGCGAGGCCCCAGTAGTCATCCTGGCTCCACTTCTCGTAGGGATGGTGATGACACTGGGCGCACTGGATGCGCGTGCCGAGAAAAACCTGGGCCGTGTCATCGACAAGGGCTTCCGGCGTGCGTAGCACGTTGTACCACCCGACCGGCGGTTGCGCTTTCGGCCCGGAGAAATCCCCCGTGGCGGTCAGGATCTCGCGGACGAACTGGTCATACGGCTTGTTCGCGGCCAGGCTATCGCGGATCCAGCCGTGCAGGGCGTGCGTGCGTTCAGCCTTTCCGCCGACGCCGACGATGCCGTCGCGCTTGTTGCGCAAGATGTCGCCCCATTTCAGGGTGAAGTAGCTGGCGTAGGCGGGCCGGTCGAGCAATTCATCCACGAGTTTCTCGCGCTTCCTCGGATCCGTGTCGGCGAGGAATTTCTCGGCCTCTTTCGCGGTCGGCAGCGTGCCGGTGATATCGAGGCTCGCGCGGCGGAGAAATTCGCTATCGCTGCACAATGCCGACGGCAGCAAGCCGAGTTGCTTCAGCTTGGCGTGGACGTGTCCATCGATGAAATTCGCCGGTTTGGGGAACGCGTACTTCTCCAGCGGGGCGCCTTGCGGAATGGTGGCCCGAAACACGCCGACGTGTCCCAGGTAGCGCACCATGATGGCACCATCGCCAGGAACGTCAAGTGTCTCGACCAGGCCGCCTTCCGCGACAGCCGCGATCTCCGGATTGTTGCTCGAATATTCGGCGTCTGCCGTGACGTCACGGCGTGAGCCGTCGCTGAGAATCGCGGTCACGGTGATTTGCAGCGCCGACTTCGGCGGCGCCAATCGCTGAGCCGGCGCGACCGTCAAGCCGACGACTTTCGGGTCGGTGTCGCTGCCGAACGGAGCGCCGGCCCGAATCCAGCGCAGCAATGTCTGGTAATCGCGCGAATCGGCACTCAGGCGTTTGCCGCCGCCGTGAGGCATCAGGCCGGCCGGTTTCTGCAACAGCAAGCTGACCTCCGGCGCCGAGGGAACAATCCGCCGGCCACGCGCCTCTCGTGTCAAGGCCTCGAAGTCGATCCGGGGTTCGAAGCCCAGGAGCGACAGGCGGAAGCCGTTTTGCCCCGTCGATTTGCCGTGACAGGCGCCGCTGTTGCAGCCAAGCTTGCTGAAGAGCGGCACGATTTCATTGGTGAAGTTGATCGGTTGTTCGCGGTCCGCTCCCTCCACGGTGACGCCGATCTTGACCGCCTTGCCATCCACCTCGGCAAGGACCTCCGTCGTCCCGTTCTTGAGCGCCGTCAACAAGCCGTGTGCGTCGACGGTTGCCACCTGCGGGTCGAGGGCGCGGTATTTGACCTGTCTCGTTAGATCGCGAATGCCGCCGTTTGCGTGGTGGCCGGTGATGACGAGTTGCTGCAACTGGCCGGCGCCGCGCAGCACAACTTTCTCGGTGAGCGCTGATAGTGAACGCAGCTCGCCCGTGCCGATAGGAAGAGTCTTTTCCTGCGCGGATGCGACCGACGTCAATGCCAACATCAACCCGATGACAAGACAAAGTCGATTGAGAATCACGATCATCGTCCTCACAATATTGTGGCACGACGCTCCGCGTCGTGAATTGCGACGCGGGGCGCCGCACCACCTTAGGCCAAGTCGGTCAACGTGTTGGTGCTGGCGCCGAACTCGCGGCGTTCGATCCCGGCCAGTTGCGCCAGCGTCAGCCACAGGTTGGAAAGCGGAACACCTTGGTTGCGCATGCCGTGGTACTGCAGCACGCGGCCTGGACGACGCAGGAGTCCACCCCCACCGCCGGCGAGGAGACACGCAACGTCGCGCAAGCCATGGCCCGGCCAGCCGCCTGGCGCAGTCCCGCCGCCCGCGTTGGTCGATCCGTAGACGACGATGCTGTTGTCGAGCAGCGTCGCGCCGCCCTCGTTGATTCCTTGCAAACGACCCAGGAAATAGGCGAGCTGCTCGACGTACCAGTGGTCCATCGCCTGGATGATCGGCAGCGTGGGCCGTGGGTCGTGGCTGCACTGGTGATGGCCCCAGTCGAGATACCGGGCCTCCACGCGTCCCGTCAGAGTCGCGCGATCGACGCCGAAATCAACCAGCCGGCGGTTGTACGTTGTTCCCGCCGCACCTTCGCTTTCATCTCCCAGGGCGCAGGTGGCGACGCGCGTGAAACCGGTTTGAATCGCGATGGTCAGCAAGTCGAGCATCAGCCGGACGCGGTTGCGCAAACTCTCCGGCATCTGTTCGGGCACATTGATGGGAGGCGCCGGTTGGCGATTTGTGTCGTTGCGGGACGCCGTGATGCGCCGTTCGAGCGAGCGCACCGATTCGAGATATTCATCGAGCCGGCCCTGGTCAGCATTCCCGACGCGCGAACGCAAGCGGCGCGCGTCCTCACCGACAATGTCGAGGATACTCGCGTGCCGCTGGTCTTGCCGGGGGTCGCCGAACATGCGGGCGAAGACGTCGCGTGGCCGGCTCTCGGCGCCCACCGGCGCGCCCGGGCCGCGCCAGGACAGGTTCATCGCGTGCATCAGGTTGCCGACGGTGGTGCAGCTCAGCTCCAGCGATTGCTGGCGAGCGCCCTGGCTCAACCGCGCCGCCAGCACTTGATCGAGCGTCGCATCCGTTTCGGCGCCCCAGGTGTCGCGGCGGCCCGGCGCGGCGCTCGAGAGCCACAGACATGCCGAACGATTGTGGCCCGAGGTCGGATGCCGCCGCCCATTCAACCCGTCCAGGATCAGCAGCTTTTCTTTGAATCGTTCCAGAGGTCGAAGTGTCGGCGTCAGCCGCATGTCTCTGCCCGCGCCGGTCACTCCCTTCCAGGCGGTCGTCTCCGCCCCGAGCGGATGATACAGGAAGATCGTGCGCAAGGGTGGCCGGCCGCCTTCACCCGCCACGGCCGGCTCGGTGGAGGTCATCGCTTCCAGCCAGGGAAGAGCGACAGCCGCCCCCAACCCTCGAAGCATCGTACGCCGCGTGATTTGCTCGCCCTTGGGCATGATTCCCCCCTTTATGGTCTTGGTCATTTCAATTTCGTATCATTCGCCCGGCAGTTGCGGAACGGGTAGCTCCTGGCCACCTCGATCACGACCCGCGAGAACCTGTAGCCGTCGTCCTTCACGGCCTGCGTGATGCGATTGACCGTCGCGACATCGTAGTAATCCAGTTGCCGGCCCAGAGCATAGGTTAGCATTTTCTCCACGAACCCGCGCGTGAATTCATCCTTGCGGGAGATAAGCACCGTCTTGAGTTCCGCGATGCCGTTGAACTTCGTGCCGTCCACCAGCTCGGCGCGCGTGTCGATCGGTTGATCCTGGTCCTTGTCGCGCCATTTGCCGGTAGGGTCTAAGCCTTCAAACGCGATGCCGAGCGGGTCGATCAACTGGTGGCACGCGAAGCAGGACGGGTTGTCGCGATGGCGAGCCATGAGCTGCGGCACGGTCAGCTTTTTCTTGCCGTCGGGTTCCTCTTTGAGAACGTTGTCCACTTCCGGCGGCGGCGGCGGCGGCGGCGTGCCGAGGATGGTCTCCAGCACCCATTTGCCGCGATGGACCGGACTCGTCCGGAGCGGCTGCGATGTGCCGGTCAGCACCTTGCCCATCGTCAAGACGCCGCCGCGGCGCTTGTCCGCATACTTGACGCGATACCAGGGGGGCTCGTCGTTGGTCGTCTTCTTGCCGGGAAAATCCTTCACACCATAATGCTCGGCCAGCGGATAGCTGAGGAAGCCCCAGTCGGCGTCAATGAATTCCAGGATGCTGCGGTCCTCCACCACGATGGCGTCGGCGAAGAGCAAAAGCTCCTGCTTCATCTGATCGCCCAGGTTGTTTTGAAAATACGCGGGGAACTTCTCGGCATCGGGAGCGGCGCGATCGAGCCGGTCGAGCTGCAGCCACTGCATGAGGAACCCGAGCAGCAGGCCGTCGCGTGAGCGCCAGTCGCCCATCATGCGGCGAACCTGCGCGTCGAAAACTTTCTCGTCGCGCAACTGCCCCTTGTCGGCGAGTTTGACCAGTTCCTGATCCGGCATCGTGCTCCAGAGGAAATACGAGAGCCGTGTCGCCATCTCATGGTCGTTCAGCGCGCGAACCGGCATGTCCGCTTTCGCCTGTCCCTGGTCGCTCCACAGCAGAGTAAACCCGGGCGCAACCAAAATGGCCTGGAGCGGCATCCGGATCGAAGATTCGAAGTCTTCGCCTTTGGCCTGGGCCTGATCGAAAAGCTTGGCGTACCTTTCCGCTTCTTCCGTCGACACCGGTCGGCGAAAGGCCCGACTGGCGAAATCCTTCAGGAAAGCGGCGACCGCTTGCCGTTGGGTCATCCCCTTCGGAGGGGAGCCTTTCTCCAACTTCAACACACTCGCATAAAGTGGCCATTGATAAGAACTAGGCCGTTTGACATTGAGGGTGACCATGTCTTCGAGAAGGACCTTGGTCGCGCGCAGGTGCTTCTCCACATGGAAAGGCGGGATGGAGAGCCCCTCGGCAATTGTGTCAAATCCACCGTCGCTCGTGTCCTGCGGCAAGAAGCGAACGACGAATTGCGTGGGATGCTCCGGCGGCGGGAACATACGATACATGCTAATACGGCCATCCTTGAGCGGCGCGAAGGAGGTATTGCGCACCGACGACCTGGCGCCCGTGACAAAGAGGTCGCGGATCGTATTCGCATATTCGCGCACATTCAACCGGCGCGGACGCAACGGTCCCGGGTCGGCGTGGCCGGCTAGCGTCGCATTGGCGAATACGCTCTCGATCCATGCCAGCATCTTCTCGCGCTCGACCGCGGTCGGTTGCGGCTTGCCCGAAGGCGGCATGTGCCGGCTGCGCAGCCGTTCCCAGGTATCCTTCCAGTGATCGGGCTTCTCCGCGCCGTTGCGCGAAGCCAGGTCAAGCCCGCCTTTGGGTTTAGTCGCGCCGTGGCACGAACTGCAATACTTGGTCAAAAGAGGACGGATCGCGCCGCCGTAATCCGCGGCCAAGGGAGATTTCCCTTTGTCTTGAGCGGACAATTGCCCCGTCACGGCAAGCAATGCCACCAATGTGCCCAGACAGCGAGATAGCATTCGAATCATGGCAGGTCACCCCGCATGGCAAGTGAGGTGAACAAAGACGTGGCTGAATCCAGGCGAAACGCCCCCACAGGCTGCTGCACGCGAATCCAGGTCGTCGGCCAGATGCGCACGGTCTGATCAAAACTGGCGGTGGCGAGGGAAGCGCCGTCTTGTGAGAGTGCGACGACAATGGCTTCGAATCCAGGCGCCGCCTTGTGACCTTTGAGCATGCCATACTGCCGGCCGGTCCTCACATCCCAAAAACGCACGGTCGTATCCGCGCTGCCGGTAAGCAAGCTCTGCCCGTCTTTCGAGAATACCACCGAGGTGACCGCGCGACTGTGTCCGTGAAAAGATGGTCGAATCTTGTCGACATCAAAGTCCCACAAGATCAATTCACCGGGTTGCTTCACGCGAAAATCGGCAGGTCCCGTGGCGATAGCCAGGGTTGCACCGGGGGGGGCAAAGGCCAACGACCATACTACCTGGGAGGGGTTGGGCACGATCCGCGTCTTTTCTTTACCGCCGGCCATGTCCCAGAGGATCACGGTTTTGTCCAAGCCGCCCGATGCAAGGAGTTTTCCATCCGGCGAGAACGCCAGGCAGGTGATGGTCGCCAGATGATCGCGCCAGCATAGACGAAGGGTACCTGTGGCAACTTCCCAGATCTCCAGATCTGCGTGATCCTTGCCGGCGACTCTCCCCACAGCCAAGAATTGGCCGTCTGGGGAGAATGCGAGACACTGAACGCGCGTCTTGCGATCCTTGCTGGAAAAGAGCCGGAGCGGGGCGTTCTCCTTCCAATCATGCAAGCAGATATTGGATTGATCCGCCGTCGCAAGCCACTTTCCGTCAGGAGAGAAAGCTGCACAGCGTTCGCCCTTGAACTCGCGCAAAGGTCCCTGACCTGTAACTGCGCCGACACGGCAGTTTCCCTGCCCGTATCGATTGACGGCCGCAAGGTGTTTGCCGTCAGGCGAAAAAGCCAGGGCATAGCCGAGCGAGGTCGTATCCAGGCCCGTGCGCGGCAGCGTGGTCCAGGGTTGCCCGTTGCCCGAGAAAAGCTGACTGGCGTAAAGCTCGCCATCGGCCGTCATCGCCAGACACTCGCCTTCTCGGAGTCGGATCGACTTGCCCGTTGCCTTGTGATGAAAACTGACTTCGCCGCGAACGACCACGACTCCCGCGGCTTCCGAGATGTGCAAGGAGGTTGCTTCCGCCTCAGCCACCACGGTTCCCAGAGGTGTTTGCACGCGAGTCTTTTTTCGGTGCAGGGAGCGAGTGACCTCGACCAACAGATCGCCTTTTTCCAGCACCAACCGCGTCTCGCTGTTTGCAGGCCTAGATTCGTCAACGGTGGTATACACGGTTGTATCGCCACCCAGCTTGAGGCGAAGCGCGTTCATGTCCACAATGGCTTCGCTATCGACGCCGTCTGTCGCGACACCCTGGCCAGCCGTCAACACTTGCCCCAACCGGGCAGGCAGCATCTTCTTGTCATCGACGACGAAGAGATCGCCTTGCACTCTTTCCACCTTGGCGAAGACTTCAGCCGTTTCCACTGGCCCCTTCGTGACAACGCGGTCCGGCTCCCGCGTCGGCGACCAGTAGATGAGCGCAGCCACCAAAACGACGGTTGCCGCAACTCCACCAAGGATGACCACGATTCTTGAACGCCAGATGGGCGCGGCGGAAAACGAGCCTGCACCAACGGGCTCCGGGCACACTTCCGCCTGCGTATCAATTCCGGTACCTGCGGCTTTTTGGATTTGCAAGGCTTCCAGGACCACTCCGGTCAAAAACAATTCGCGTGCGGCGAGCGTTCGTCCTTCCGGGCTCGCCAGGAGTTGCTTCAACTCGGCGATTTCCGCGGCAGTAATCGACTCATCTTGCCAGTCCAGCAGGAGTTCTTCAACACGTTTCATGGGTATCACTCCGCTCTACGGAGTTTCCGTTCCGCACATTCCAGCAAGGCCTCACGCAATCGGCAGAGGGCCATCTTCAAGCTGTCCTTCGTTCGGCGCAGCACGTCGGCCATGGCTGCGAAAGTCAAGCCGCGGTCGTACTTCAGGTGCAAGAGCCGCTTGGATCGCTGGGGCAGGAGATCAATGCACTCCATCAAAGCCTGCCGACGCTCAGCCCAGGGGTCTTCGGTCTCGTTCATGGCTTGTTCCACCAGGTCAAGCAACTCGCTGTCGGCAATGACTTTGGCTGCTTGACGTTCCCGCCAGTGGTGCAAGATCAGGTTCTTGGCCACGCCGCGGCACCAGCGACCCGGATTCTCAATATTCTCAATGGGCTCATCGCGCTCGGCGGCATTCGCCAGGCGCAGCCAAACCTCCTGCAGAATGTCCTCCGCCGACGCCAGATCGCGGACCATTCCGTAGATGAATCCCAACAGGGCATGGCGCTCGGCCATGAACTGGGCCGACAGCCCCTTGATCCGGTCCGCCATCTCCTTCCCCCATCCATAATCGTTCCACGACAAGTAAAAAGGTAACGCCGCTCACATCCAGCGACCGACACAATGGATTCGGTCTTATCGAAAAACTCCCCTCGGAGAAGGATCTTTCAGTGCAAGGTTGCACGGTCAAATCGGCAATCAACATTCTGCTAGCGCGCCATTGAGGAAACATCCAACTTGAAGTTCTTCTGAATTTGAAGCAGCCGGATGTTTACAATGTCCGAAACGTAGATATAGTTGTCGGTCACATCCACGCTGTTGGGCCAGGCCATGGGAATGTCTTTCGTGGGCACAAGGTCACCCTCCAATCTTCCCAACGAATCCCGGTTGCCGTAGGTCCCGAAGCTGAGAATCCTGTTGCCTTCGTTGTCAATCACCGACACCTGCGGCAGGAGAGCGGTCGGGTAATAGACCCGGCCATAGCCGTCGACACCGAAGCGCGGGGTCCGTGACTGCGGACCGAGCGGTCCGTAATGAATGTCGTAGACCTTGGCCGGCGCGGCGGGTTCCTTGGGAAACAGGTTGCCGCCATCGACAGAGCCGGTGGGAACGTATTTGTAAATGCGCCCCGTGGTAGCCCTGAAGTCGGGATCCTTGTCGAAACCCAGCGGCACGTTGCTGACCTTGCCATCCTGCAGGCCGACGTACAGGTTGCCGCGAGGATCGAAGCGGATACCCCCCGAGCGCGGTTGCTTGCCGCCGAAACCGCTAAATCGGAGCGGTTGCCAAGGCACGCGGGCCGAATCAGGTTTGAAGAAATGCAAAGGGCCGCTATAGTCATCCGCACGATTGTCCTTGTCCGGCAGCACGCCCAAAGTCGCCAGCCCCCCGCCGGGAGCGACGGCCATGCCTCGCTCCCCGAGGCCGGTGAATATCCATGAGCAGGCGATCGGCGGAGTTATGGCACGGGCGAATCCGCCGGTCGGCACAGGTCGCCCCGGAATGGTAACGATGCTGTCCTTTGGGAGCACGCCCGCCGGCGCCGGTGTGAAGAAGTCCTTGTCCATCGCCCATCGGTAGACTGGCGTTCCCCAGTGATAGTGCGTGTAAAGTTGCCGGCTCCGTGCATCGATGGCGATGCTTGATGCTCTGAGTGGCGTCTTGGCGTCTTGCATGCACAGCACGAACTTCGGATCTTTCCAGTCCGAAACCCGGAAACAGTAGCCCTGCGCGTCGGCGATGTAAACGTCTCCAGTCTTTTGGTCAACTTCCATGTGCTGCAAATCCAGGGCGCGTTGCGGACCGGCCTCGTAGAAGTCTTTGACCAATTCCAGCCTCGCGCCCGCATCCCGGTAAACGCGCACGGGCAGCGTCGTGTAGGCAACCCAGACAAGGAGTTCGCCCTTGTCCTCGGCCACCGCCAGATGCGAGTTTTCCCTGAACTTGCCGATCCCGCTCCGAAGTGGGACGGTAACCGCCGGTGCGTCGTCCTTTGTCCAGTCGCTGAACTTGAGCAGCTTCAGCTCCCCATTGCCGCCGTAGTTGCCGAAGCGGGTGGTCACGTACAGTGCCTTGGATTTCGGATTCACGGCGATGGCATCAGGATCGGCAACTGAGATCGCTCGGATGAACTTGCCTTCCTTGTCCAACACGGCAATTCGCTTGTTCTGGCGGTCGCAGACGAACACGCGCCCCTCGCCATCCGCGGCAACGCCCTGGAACGCCGCGTAGGGGTTGGCGCTGGTGTGCCCGATCGGAGAGGCACTGCGAGCTTTCATGGAGCCGATCACGTCCTTTTCGTCCAGAGCGAAGAAGACGCGTGTCTTTCGGGTGGCCAAGTCGACCTTCCAGACCTGGCCGTCGCGCCAGAAACCGGTGGTTTGTATGCCTTTTGCGTCGTCGTAGGCAAACAGGCCGCTGACATACAGTGACTTGCCGTCGGGGGACAACGCCGAGAAAAAATTACCGGAGAGCCCGTTCTGGGGAAGAGGCTCGCCGCCCAGCATTATCGCAACTTGGTACTGGCAAAGCGTCCCATCGCTACGGATGGTCATTTGTTGATTGCCGAATTCGCGACCGGCAACGCTTGCGATGCACAGTGTGCCACTCTCGGCCGTGGGCACCAGGGACGCGCAGAGAGCCTGGCCGCCTCGGCTCATGAGGGTCATGCTTGGCGAGGCGTGTGCCCAACCGCTCCTGCTCTGCAGCGTGTACGTTCCGTCGGGCCCGACGTTAACGCCCCAGCCCTTCACGTCGTCGACAGGCATGCCCGCGGGTGGAGGAAACACTGTGCGGCGGTAGCCGCCCCTGGCATCGTATTCGCGGAGCGCCGGCCCGCCGTAGAAGGTGGTGTTTCCCAGCACATACACGCTGCCGTCGGACTTGGCCTCCAGTCCAGTCACCATCCATTGGGCGTGATCCCCCTGGCCGCTCAACTCCGACCAGTAGGCGTAAGGATCTCCGCCCACAGACCGTTTCAACTCGACGCTCATTCCCGCCCTCACGCGCACGGCCAGGGATTCCGGCTTGGGTACGGCAACCCGGTCATCATCCTTGCCGTCCCATTCGAGTTTCTGGAATCGGGAATTCGTCACCAACGGCGGCGGCGCTTTCGGACCAAGAACACCTGCAGCCAGATGACGTATGACGGTGGTTTTCACCGGATCGATGAGGGCCACCTCAACGTCCGTCAGCGCGTCCAGTTCGAACGTCACATACCACTTCTTGACTTTCTCGTCGAACGTCAGCTCGGGTTTCTTGACCCACTGGATAGGTTCGGCGGCAGGAGCAGTCTCCGAGAGCAGAATCGCAACGACGCTCACGAGCACGAATCGCATCATTGTTTCTTTCGTTTGTTGTAGCAGTAGGCCCACATGACGTCGTTGTCCGAGCTACTGATGCCACTCGCCGACAAAGGGTACGTAGAAGCTTCGCTGCGTTCGGTAGTGCCAGGTGGGTGAAGACGGGATTCCTTCCTGTCCAAGGGCATCCACCGCGACCACCCAGTAGCGGCGCACTTCCTTGCCGGCCTGCGTGTCTACGAAGCGGGATTCGGCTACTGGTTCTGGCGTCAAACGCCAGGTCGCTTGGCCAGGCCCTTCCGGCCTTGGGCCTTTCATCCAGTAGATGCGATAGGTCTTGATGCCCTGCTCTGGATTGGCCGACCACTTGAGATGACATTTCTCGCCTTCCTCTTTCGAAAAGAGATTCTGGGGCGCCGAGGGAATCGTCAAGAAGTACGGAGACGGCCCGCTCTCGACTCCGTTGGAGTTGACGGCGCGAATGCGATAGGCATGTACCCCAAAGCGATAGGCCTTACCGTTGGCGTCGAGCTGGTCGGCCCGGAAACGATGACGAAAAAGCGGTTCGCCCTCCACGCTTTGCGGCTTGTTCAAGTCGATCGCATTATCCGTGAAACGGGCAGCCTTCAGCAGTTCCTTGGTGAGCCGTTGGAAGGGGCCGATGACCTTGATCGCACCGACGCTAGGCTGAGCTAGCGGCGGGGTATCTTTTTTCAGGCGAAGGATCTCATCCTCGCTGAACACTTCGACGACGGCGCGCTCGACGTGGTAGCCGGCGATGTCGGTCTGTCCTGCGGGCGGTTCCCAGGAAAGTCGGACTTCCTTGACGGAAATGACCGAGACGACCGCGTCCTCCACGATGCGAGGCTGGGAACGAACCTTCGGCTTTGGCGTCGCGGCTGGTTTGGCTTCGGCAAAGCGGTATGTCCAGATTTGCTGCTCCCGTTCCACGCCGGGAACACGCTGCGCGGGATGGATGTAGGCTTCCATGAGAAACAGGTTCTGATCGGGAACATAGGTGATCACACGACAGCGATTGCCGTGGCCGTCCGCTTCACGCTTCGGCTTCATCTGTTTCCAGGTATTTTTGCCCGCGTCGTAGGCCCACGTTTCCAGGCGGCCGGCAACCGGCTCCCCCTTGTCTTCCACCTGCCCGGCGCGGATCACTGCCACGATCACCTGATTGGCGCTGTCATAAGCGAGCACCGCGTCGTTGCGGAACGTGGGCGGTTGGACGGCTGGCTTCAGGTCGCACCACTCGTTCTTGGCGAGGTCGTAAGCCCAGGTATGCGGATCGTCGCCGAACTGTAACCCGAAAAGGATGTGAACCTTGCGCGCGGCATCGTACGCCATGTTGCCGCCACTGCGTGGGCTCATGGGCTGAACCTTGTGTTGTTGGCGAGTCCAGGTGTTGGTGTAAGGATCATAGATGTGTATGCCGTCCTGAATTCCTTCACCGCCAAACGTCACCACGACTTCGCGGTCAGTATCCCAACTCGCACAGTGCATCGCCCCGCCCACCACGGGCTCCGGCAGCGGGCGCATGTCGCGCCAGGTGTTGTTCGCGAGGTCGTAGTTCCATATCGAGGAGTTGTTCAAATACACGCCTCGATACCACTGCCAGCCGTGTACGCCGCTCGCCGCCCGAATACGCACGAAGCGATTCTGGGCGGTATCGAAAACCTGCTGCGCCGCACAGCACGCAGGCGGCGGAGAGCGGTTTGGTTCTTTGTGTTCCCATTTCATCGTGGCCGGGTCAAGCGTCCACACCTCGGCAATTTGCTCACCGGAGCCTTTGATCCCTCCCTGAGCGTGGCCTGCCCAGCGTATCACTCGCCGCGCGATGGGGTCATAGGCCATGGACGTCTCGTAGGACAGATGCGGCGAGGTCGGCGCGGTCTTGAGCGGACTGCGCTTGACCCAAGTATTCGGTTCCTGCGGCAGACCGCCAGCAAGTGGCGCGGCGGCGAAACGGTGCCCTGTCGCGACCATTTTCATGGTGTACACAGAGGTCTGGGCCGTGACGTACAGCGTCTTCATGTCCGCGCCTCCGAACGTGCAGTTGGCGGGTTCCTCGGGAAAAGGGAGAAGTCCCAGTGTCTGGCCGTCGGGCGCGACGACCTGGATCAGCTTCAGCGAAGGCCGAGTCAAATAGAGGTTGCCCTTGGTATCGACCGTCAAGCCATCGCCGCCGGGCCGTCCGGGGTTCTTGGGATTGGGAATGAGCTTGCACAAGACCTTGCCCACGCCGACTTTGCCAGGCGATTGTACCGGGTAAGCCATCACGTCCGCCGAGCCGGACGGGAGCACGTACAGCGTCTTTTCGTCAGGCGAGAGGATCACGCCGTTGGGCCGCGCCAGCTTTTCAAGCAGGCGAGCCACCGTGCCCTTGGCATCGACGTAGAAGACCGATCCTACATCTGGATCGGTGAAGTAGACGCCTCCTTGCCGATCGATCACGAGATCGTTCGGAACCGCATTCAAAGGCTTGTCGTCCAGCTTGTCGGCCACCGGCGTGATCTTCTTCGAGACCACGTCGATGGCAATGACGCGCCGCGCCTTTCCCTGGCATGCCAGCAACCTCCCCTGGGCGTCGAACATCAGCCCGTTGCAAGCCTCGCTGTCTTCGAGGAACGTGGAGAGTTGGCCTTTGGTGTCGATCTTGTGAATGCGATTGGTGGGGATGTCGCTGAAATAGACGTTTCCGAGAGCGTCGGCTGCGGGGCCTTCGGTGAACTTGAATCCGGTGTGCAACCGCACGACCTCGCCGACCGGGCCGATTCCCGGTATCCGTTTGGCATCTGAATCCGCAGAGAAGGAGGTGGCTGCCTCTGTGGCAAGGAAGGATAAGAAGATGGCCAAAAGTGTGCGTATCATCGAGATTTCCTGCGTGTAGGCGTGATCAAGCAATGATCTCGCGAATCGGCCGGCCGAAATCGAGTTCCAGGCGTCTACGGCCTGGCACCTCCAGGCGGCGAGGATCGAGGCCAAGCTGATGGAGCACCGTGGCGTGAATGTCGGTGACGTAATGGCGATTCTGGACGGCATGGAAGCCGAGCGGGTCGGTGGCGCCGTGAGCGACGCCCCCCTTGATGCCGCCGCCGGCGAGCCAGGCGGAGAAGCCGTAGGGATGATGATTGCGTCCGCCGCCGTTGCCTTCCGCATGGGGAGTACGGCCAAACTCGGTCCCCCAGACGACCAGAGTTTCGTCCAGCATGCCGCGCTGTTTGAGATCCTTCAGCAAGCCCGCGATCGGCAAGTCGATGCCTTGAGCAAGCGGGAGAAAACTCTGGCGAATGCTGGAGTGATGGTCCCAGCCGCCGGCACAACCGCCGCCCGAGAAGATCTGCACGAAGCGGACGCCGCGTTCGACGAGGCGGCGCGCGGTCAGGCACAAACGGCCCATGCCGTTATTGCGATCGATGCCATAAAGCCGGCGCGTCGCATCGGTTTCGCGATCGAGTTGCAACGTTTCGGGGACTGCGGTCTGCATGCCGAAGGCGGTCTCATAGGAATGGATGTGGGCTTGCAACGCCTGATCGTCGGGATACTCGACGCCGGCGAGGCGATTGAGCCGGCCTACCAGGCCGAACTCTTCGGTCTGCTGTTGAGGCGTCCTTCCCGTCGGCGGCGTCAGGAACGAAATTGGCGTCCGCGCGGCGGCATCGACCAGGACGCCCGCGTGGGCCGGACCGAGATAGTCAGCGCCCCAGTTCTTGCTGCCGCCGCAGCCGGCCCGGTTCAAGACCACGTATTCGGGAAGGTTGCGGTTGAGCGACCCCAGGCCGTAGGTGACCCAGGAACCGATCGTCGGGAACGTGCCTTCGCGGAAATGCCGGCCGGTGTGAAACTCCATTTGCCCGCCGTGATCGTTATCGGTCGTCCACAGCGAGCGGACGATGGCGATATCGTCGGCACACGAGCCGATGTTCTCCCAGCAGTCGGCAATCTCCAGGCCGCTCTGCCCGAACCGGCGTGAACCGCAGATCATGCCCATCACCTTCTCGGTCGGCGTGACGCGCGCAACCATGGCGCCGTCGCCGACAGGCCGCACACTCTGGAACCGCTCCGGATTGGAGATCTCGGCAAAGTAAGGAGTCTCCGAGTAGTTCTTGCCGGCAAAGCGGTTCAATTCCGGCTTGGGATCAAAGCTCTCCAGGTGGCTGGTGCCGCCACAGCAAAAGATCCAGATGACCGACTTTGCTTTGGGAGGAAAATGCGGCCTGCCGTCCGGCGGCGGATTGTCATCACTGCCGCGGGCCACGCCATCGCGGAAGAGCATGGCCGACAACGCGAGGCCGGTGAAGCCCATGCCGGTATCGGCGAGAAACGAACGGCGGGTGATACCGGAGGTTGGATGCTTGGCCATGTCAGATCCTCTCAATGTCAGATCTCGTAGGGTGCGTCAAGCGTACTCGCGCAGACGCACCACGTCGTTACAAGGACCGGTGCGTCTGCGCGAGTATGCTTGACGCACCCTACAGTTGTTTATTCATGATTCGGCCGGTCCATTCATCGCTTCATTCGGTGGCGCAGAAAGCGAGGGCATGACCGCAAAAAACTGGTCGCACTTCACTCCGACGTCATCGAGTGATGCGGCTCGGAATACCTCAGTGTGAAGGCGTTCGCAACCAGCGGAAACGGAATCGATTGCAGTTTTCTCCCACAAGCTTTGGCACGGCCACGTCCGCAGAATTTTTGCAAATGGGGCAGAACACCGAAGGTGCCGCAGCCTCTCAGGCAAGCTAGTGGTGAATCCGACCTTGAAACGACCAGGATCGAATTCCGGTTCCAACTGAATGAGGTAAAACACACCCTGATCGACGGCGCTTTGGATTCCGTTTACTTCTTCGTCGTCAGACTCATCGTCGTTAGCGATCGACAGTAGTTCGCCACGAACAAGCTTGAATTCCTCTTGAGTGATGTACGCTACGAGCTGATTCTTTCCGGCGGAGCTTCGCTGCTTTGTCGTTTCAATGCCGAGACGCTTCAGGATCTTAAAAACGGTCTGTTTCCGCTTGCCGTGCTGAGCGGCGACGTCGAGAACAGAAATCAAATCAACATCCATCGGATAACCTTTACTACTTACCGAGCCGTTCTGAACTCGTAGTGGTTCAGCAAACTGTGAACCAGGTCTTCGCGAAGACGCTCATCCGCTTTGCTGCCGAGGAATTTCAGGCACACCATTGCTTCGTCGGCGGTGGGCGGCCGGCACAACACGCGCTCGAAAGCCGCCCTGGCGAAAACGGCCTGATCGGCGCCAACCTTCGTTGCGAGAGCTTGCGAAATCAGGCGAGCCTGGTTGCGCGTCAAGTCGCTGTTCATCATCGCGAGGGCTTGTTGCGGCACAATGCTCTCGGTGCGCTGGTAGCATTCCAGCGGCGAGGCGCCGTCGAAGATCTTCAAGAGTTCCATCTGCTTGTCATCGGCATGGCGGAAGTAAAGACTGCGGCGCGGGACCGTCAGTCCTACGTTGTGATCGAGGTCGGGGCCCCCCATGGTCAGGTCCAGCTTGCCGGAGATCCAGAACAGAGAATCGCGAACTACCTCGGCTTCCAGGCGGCGCGAGGGCATACGCCAGTAAACCTTGTTGTCCGGGTCCAGACGCAGGTTGTCCGCATCCGGCGTGGAGGCCATGCGATAGGTGCTGCTGGTCACCAGGAGGCGATGCATCGCCTTCATCGACCAGCCGCGGTCCATGAATTCGGCGGACAGCCAATCCAGCAAGGCGGGATGCAAAGGGCCGGGGCCTGCACGGCCAAAATCGAAGACGCGCGGCACGATCGGCTGGCCGAAATGCCGCAGCCAGATGTGGTTCATGGCCACCCGTGCCGTGAGCGGATTCTCCTTGTGGGCGATCCAGCGCGCGAACGCCAGCCGACGTCCTGTACTCTCTTGCGGATAGGATTTCACCGCGCGTTTGGTGTACATCGGTGTTGGCGGCGCTTTCTCGTCCACCTCCGCCTTGGCCAGAGCCTTTTCTGCCGCGGCGACTTTCTTGACAGCGACCTCCTTGGTCTTGGGATCGGCGAGTTCCTTTCGTGCCGCGAGCAAATTCTTGTGCGCTTCCTGCACCGCCTGCTGACGTTGCGCGAGGACTGCGTCACCCGCCGCCTTCTTCCATGCCTCGGTGTCTTTCTTGCCGGCATCTTCCAACTGTTCGGCGTGCAGCGTTGCAAGGAGGGCCGCGTGTCGCGCCTTGGCAAGTCGTACATCCGCTTCCGCCAGCTCATCCCCTTTTTGCGACTTGGCGAGTTTTTCCTGGGCGAGTTTGATGCCTGCCTCACTCGCTGCGATCACTTCCTTCACAACGAAATCGCGTTTCTCCGGAGCGTAAGCGGCAGGCGGCAACTTGACGGGTTCAATGGACGGAAAAACGCCGCCGAGGACGATGGGCACTCCTGGGGCCAGCGGCTTTTTGTCCGCTCGGCCCAGGTCGCCGCGGGCAAGAAGAAACGTCTCTGCCTTGGGATTGCCGTCGAAAACGCGTACCAGCCCCGATTTCTTGATGTCGGGTTCGCCGGGGGCGTGATCGATGCGCACCTGCAAGGGCCTGAAAACGGCTTGCACCTGGTAATATTCCTTTTGCAGGATCGGATCGTACATGTGATCGTGACAGCGGGCGCAGCGCAACGTGAGACCCAGGAGCGACTGACTCGTGTATTCTACCATGTCCTGCAGAAAGACCTGCGGGTAGAACTGGTTGTAATTGCGGACCAGAAATCCCGTGGCCGGCAACACCTTGGCGTCTTCGGGAGCCAACTCATCCGCGGCCAGCATTTCGAGGATCATGCGGTCGAAGCTCTTGTCATCGTTGAGCGACTCGATGATCCAATCGCGCCAGCGCCAGATATGCGGTTGACTGTAAATCTGATTGCCGGTGCCGTCGACGTCACTGTAACGCCACACATCCATCCAGTGCCTGCCCCAGCGTTCGCCGTATCGGGGACTCTTCAGCAAACGCTCGATCACCTTCTCGTAGGCGTCAGCAGACTTGTCTTGCACGTAGGCATCGATTTCCTCCGGCGTCGGCGGCAGACCAATGAGATCCAGATACACCCGGCGAAGTAACACGTGCTTGTTGGCTTCAGGCCGAGGCCTGAGGCCACGTTCTTCTTGCCCGGCCGCGATAAAGGCATCGACGGGATTGCGTACCCACGCTGAATTCTTGACCTTCGGAACGGGCGGTCGTTTCACCACCTCGAACGGCCGCCACGGGTAAGCGGCTCGGAACTTGAGGAAAGCGGGTAACTTCTTGCGGGCCGCGGCAATCTCATCTTGGGTCGGTAAATCTTCCTTCTCGCCAGGAAATCGCCCTGCCAGAAGTTCGCTTATATTCGAAACGCCATCTTGGTCGGCGTCTTCGTCGGCGATGGCATCGAGCCTCGCCTCCAGGTCGGTGGATTTGCCTTTATTGGCGAGTTCCTTTTTTATCGCCTTGAGGCGTGTGCCAAAAGCGTTGTGCGGTTTGTCGCTCTCATCGCTGACGTCGCCCGGCTTAGCTGGGAGATGACAGGTGCGGCAGTCCTCGAGTTTCTTGTGCAGAAAGGGACCGAGATAGTCACCCAGAGCCTTTTTGTAGGTGGGACGAGCCTCGGCCGCCGAGTTCATGAGGGCAACGATAAATAGGGCGCACACCAAAGCTCCCTCGCCCGGCCGACGGCTTTTTGTGACGATTACCATGGCTTCCACCTGCTTTTCGTTCCACCGGTTGTCTTTTCTGCCTGATTCACCTCGTTGTGGCAGGCGGGCGTGTGGGGTTGTCACACGAACACATCCCTAATCGGCGACCCTTCCGGCATAAGCAGCACGGGGCGATTCTGCCGATCGTGGATGTCAAGGTCAGCGGGAACGCCCAGGCCATGGTAGATCGTGGCGACGATGTCGCTGGCGGTGACCGGACAACTGTTTGGATAGGCGCCTCGTCGATCACTGGCGCCGTAAGTAAAGCCGCCTTTGATCCCGCCCCCGGCCAGCATGACGGTATAGCAAAACTCCCAGTGATCCCGGCCCGCGCCGTTGTTGATTCGGGGCGTGCGGCCGATTTCCCCCATGACGACCACCAGCGTACGTTCCAGCAAGCCGCGGTCCGTCAGGTCGCTGAGCAGACTGGAGATGGCGGCATCGAATGGCGGCAGCAGCTGATTCCGGAGCTTGGCAAAGTTGCCGCCGTGCGTGTCCCAGGTGGCATTCGCGTCGGGCGCCCAGGAAATGCAGGTGAGCCGAGTGCCGGCCTCCACCAGGCGGCGTGCCAGCAGCATGCTCTGGCCGTAGATGTTACGGCCATACGCGTCGCGCACCTGCATCGGTTCCTGATCCAACTGGAAAGCTCGTTGTGCCGCCGAGGAGGTGAGGAGGTCGCAAGCCCTCCCTTGAAGGCGCTCCATCTCCTGAGCCTGGCCGGCGCGGACGGGAATGCCCGTTTGATTTAGCCCGGTCAATAACTGCCTGCGTCCCTCAACACGCTCCAAGGTCATGCCCAGGCCGGGGGAGAGCGTGGGCAGATTGAGCCCGCCCCCGCTTTGCAGCACGAGGAAAGGATCATTCGTTCGGCCCAGCCAGCCGCCCAGGAACCCAGGCTGTGGCGGACCCCCGGCGCCCTCCGCTGTCAGGTGGGGCAACAAGACATATGGCGTAATCTGAGAACTCGGCGGACGAACGTGGCCGACGACCGAACCGATCGCGGGATGGTCGGTGGCCTTGGCGCCAACGATGCCCGCGCGCACATTGCTCCTGATGCCCGTGAGAGCCGTGTAGACCGCGGGGGCGTGCGCCACCTGGTCGTGGTGAACGGAACGCACCAGGGCGCAACGCGACATCAGCCGCGCGAGCCTGGGCAAGTGCTCACAGACCTGGATGCCGGGCACCGAGGTGGCAATGGGCTGAAACTCGCTACGCATCTCCTGCGGCAAATCGGGTTTCATGTCCCACATGTCCAGATGGCTGGGGCCGCCATTGAGGAACACAAGAATGCAAGAATCGGCCCGCGGAGTCAGCCCTCCTCGCGACAGACGCTCGCCCGCCGCCAGCACCTGGGGCAATGCCAGATTCAGGGCGCCGATGGCCCCGATCTGCAGCATGTTTCGCCGGGTAATGCCTACCGGGCCCGGGCATTTCACGAGTGGTTCCATGGACGCTTCTCCCTTGCATGCGCCGGTTCTTGCCCTTCGCGGTAGCCGTTGCCAGATAAGGAACGATTTTCGCAGGCACCTCGGGTTTTCATCCGTCGGACCTATATCACTTCGCGCATCGGTTCGATGTTGGAATCAACCAGAAACTGCGGGCGACCGGTCGGGTCGATCACGCGAGCCTGGTTGATGTCGATGCCAAGGTTGCGATACAGGGTTGCAAAGACTTCTTGGAACTTGACCGGGCGGTTATTGGGACGTTCGCCCAGGCGCGTGGTTGAGCCGATCACCTGACCGGTTCTCATGCCGCCGCCGGCCAGAACCGCGCAGTTGGCTTGCGGCCAGTGGTCGCGACTGTTCATGTTGTTGATGCGCGGCGTACGGCCGAACTCCCCCCAAACCACCACGGAAACGGATTGATCCAGCCCGCGCGCGTGAAGATCCTCGACCAGGGCAGACAGGCCTGAATCCAGGAGCGGGAAGTTGCGCCGACCTTCGGGGAAGTTCATGCCATCGCCGCCGTGCCAATCCCAGCGACTGAAGTTGAGGGTGACCACGCGAGCGCCGGCTTCCACCAATCGCCGGGCCAGGAGGAAGCTGCGCACCATGCGGGGGGCACCGTCGCGTTCGTGGGCGGGATCATCGTAGCCGTAGCGTGCTCGCACACGCGGATCTTCCTTCGTTGCGTCAAGGGCGTCGACTAATCTCGACGAGGTCAGAATGCCAAGCGCTTGCTGCGAATAGGCGTCCATTCCGTTCATGGCGCCAGATGTATCCAGTTCGCTGCGGAGGGTATCGAAGGAACGCCGCAGGCTGACGCGGTCCTGCAGACGGTCGAGAGTGATATTCGAGTTCAGAGACATGTTGGCGGAGCCAGTGTCTTGCTGTCCCCGGTTGATGAGCGGGAGTGGGTCATGGGCGCGGCCGAGGAAGCCCGCATGATAAGGATTGCCCCACTGCGGTTCGCCGGTGCGATACATGAGCGACACGTTAGCGGGCATCGACGGATGGGCAGCGCCTTGCAGTCTGGAGACCCATGAGCCGAGCATGGGCCAGAAATGGAATCCCTGCGCGGTGCGTTTGCGGCCGGTCATGCACTGGTAGCAGTCGTGGCCGCCGTCGGAGTCGGCCAGCGAACGGACGAGGATGAACTTGTCCATCATGTTGGCCATGCGCGGAAAAAGCTCGCAAATCCGTATGCCGGTGACATTGGTCTGAATCGGATTGAAGTCGCCGCGAAACTCGCGTGGCGCGTCCGGTTTCATGTCCCACATATCCATGTGCGGCGGTCCGCCCGGCAGAAACACGTTGATGACAGCACGATGCGGAGTCGTGTTGGCATGGCCGGCGGCTTCGGCACGCAGGATATCGGCAAGCGACAGGCCGCCCACCACACTGCCGCCAACGGTCAAGAAATCGCGCCGCGACACGCCATCGCAGAAGCCGCCGGTACGGGTTGGTCTACTGAAGAAAGAGAGCATCGCGAGATCCTTATGAAGGTGGGTAGTTTGCGCAAATCTCTTGGGAGAAACTCATCAAACAACTCTACCCGTTTTCCGACAAGGTGCAACGGGAACTGATGAAATCCCCAACCATTTGTGTATTGGTGATAGTTCAGGGCAACTCCTTGATGCGTATACGGCGAAATTCAAACTTGCCAATCTCGGACTGCAGGCCGATCGTTCCGGCGGCCGGGATCTTCATCGCCTTGCCCACCGGCTCGCCGTTGCATCGGCAAATGGCCTCCCGTCCCTTCACGGTGATGTCGATCTCGTTCCAGTCGCCTTCCTTGAAATTCTTGATATTCTTGAACACGTTCGTCAGCCCGCCCACGTTAGTCCCGTCGAGTTGCAACTGCGGACCTCGAATAAAGAGGCCGCTGTTATTCTTTTTGTTGTCGGCCGGGGTGCGGAATTCGAGCTTGAGGTGGAAGTCCTGGTTGAACTCATTGGTCGTGTAGACAGCCCGAAGCCCCTTGCCGGTGGCGACAAGCAGTCCATCAGCAACGTGGAATACCTTATTTGCGCTGGCGGTCTTGCCATCGAGCTTTTCATCGTTCGGCTTGGTCCCCGGCGGGCAAAAACCGAGTTCCCATCCGGTCAGGTCCTTACCGTTGAAGAGTAGGGTGTAGCCATCTTCCACCTTGAAATCGTCGGCAGCACGCCCTGGTCCAGGTCCGAGTGCAAGCGCAGAGCAGAGAAACAGAAACAGTGTTCGTAGTATCACTCGCATAGTCAATACTCCTCGTGAAAACGAACCCGACCGCCAACGCGGGCAGACGAAGGCGACCGGATTCGAGTCGTAGGATTGTCGGTTTATTTGTCTTTCGGCTCCAGGTACGCGGCCACGTTATCCCGGGCGCCGCGTGGATGCAGCCGGTCGGCCGGCGTCGGATTCACGACCATCTCGAAGGCGATGCCGAGCGGATATGGCAAGGGTTGGTGGACCTTGCCATTCGCATCAGCCGGCGCTCCCGAGGCTATGCCTACCGCAACCATGTCGAACCGGGTGAAGCATTTTTTCTCGCGATCGTATTCCAGGTAACCCAGGATCGCCGGGGCGTAGATCGCGGGCGCATCTCGACCGGGTTGCTGCAGCTTGGCGCTTCCTTCCAAGCGCAAGGTTAACTTCGCCGCGGTGGCCTCCTGCACGGTCAAGGTCAGCCGACCAGCTTCCGATTTGGAACGCGTGAAATACGCTCCCTCGGTAAAGCCTCGCGCCGGATCGAGGTGGAATCGGAACAGCCGCAAGGTGAAGGACACGGGCGCCTCGTACGACTTGCCCTTTTCGGCCTGAGCAGGAACCAGGGCCTGCCATTCTTTTTGCGGAATCCACATGAAGTCGTTCTGGGCCATCGCGTGACGATCGACTTCGGCTTTGCTCATCTTGCCCACGAAATCTTCTGGCAAGACATAGCGCAGCTCTTCCTTCTCGTCTCGACCCATGCGGCGATTGAACACTCGCAGGACCAGCGCGCCCGATGGCAACTTCAGGGCGGCTCGTTTGGGATCGACGGTTTCCGACGCGGGTACTTTCACGGCACCGGGAACTCGGTCCGTTTCCGGGAGTGCTTCCCAAGCCTTGAGCTTGGTTTCCAGCCATTTGGGTGAAGGACTTCCGGCGTAGGGCCCGAGTGCTTTGCCCCCCGCGGTCACCACGCACACCGATCCTGCCGCCGTGACCGTGACGCAGTTGGTGGCGCGCACGAAATCACCGTCGGCATCCTTGTACTCGCCACGCTCCTTGCGCGCGTCGAGCGTAACACAGACGAATTTCTCCTTCAACACCTTGACAACCTCTTCGGTCCAGATTGCCGGCGCACGGCCAGCGGAAGCCGCCCCTCAGCAAACTCCGATCGGAGCACCGCCGGCCCCGGCCCAAACGAAGATCGGTTTGCCCTCCTTGGCAGCCTGCTCGCGCGCTTCCGTGATCGTGAGCTTCCACGGAATCTGCCAGAATCGTTGCTCGTCTGGCTGCACGCGAATCATCTTGTGCAGCTTGTCGAATTGGTCGTGAGGGATCGGCTTGCCCGCAAAAAGCGCAGGCCGTGAATCCTGAGCCGCGACGGCGACAGCCATCAGAACCGCTGCTTGTGCGGCAAGAATCATTCGAGCCTTCATGATTTCTCCTTTCAATTGAGGTTTGCTTTAGCCGCTTTCAAGAACTGCCGACGCGACTTGTGTTGAGTCATTCGCTAGTCTGCTTCTCTTTTCTGTTGGTTGGGGGCCATTCAGCGCCTGCCGGCGTTACCTACACGGAAAGAACTTCAATCAGCCTTGTCAACTTGCGGTGCAGAAGGTCGGTGATGCGGTCCTCCGCCGTAAACCAGGCTGTCAAGATTGCTAGATCACTTCCTGTTTTCTGGACATACTCCAACCGCTCCACGCGCGCATCGAGCGTCGAGAAAACCTGGACAACATTGATCATTCCTCCAGGGGATCCGACCATGGTCAACTTCAGTAAGCGCCAGCTGCCCCCGCTATACAGGGGCGACGAATTCCAAGCATGAAGCACCTCCCGTGTACGTCGTTCTAACCGACTTTCCAAGCCAGGCCGCCGGACGGGAGCGAAGCCTCGATGACTTCGACAGCCCGCCACTGATCGCGACCTCCATGCGCCTCGAAGACATCTTGAATCAGTTCGCTTGTATTCATTCAACGCCTGTTGAGTTGCGTTTGGCGGCAGAAATCGCGAACGTTTCCAAGACACCTGCTCACTTGAGCTGTTCGAGCAGCCACGTCGCGGCGGACGATCGTTTGTCCGCGAAACTGAGAGCCTTCGGTGAGGCAGCATAGCCCTGGACGGTCGGGATGTATGCCTTCCGCAACTCGTCCGTGGGAAGCACGCGGTTCAGGTGGTCAACCATGCTTTCAAAACGCAGCGGCCGAGGCGACAGGCTTCCAGCCAGGTCGCACAGATCGCCGGCGGTCAATGCGCCCGGCACCGAGGCGTCGTGTGGAACGAGCACGGCGAAATGCGTCAGCACCGAGTGATAACTGGCGAGCCCCCCAGATACGTAGACGGCTTGGACATCGTCTTCGTACACTGCTCCAAGCAAGCCAAGCAATCCACCCAGCGGTTCCGACAGAGTTGGCCAACCATCGACGGCATGGGGCACCTTGTAATTGGTGCTCGGCGCGTTCGGCGGCGTGAACGAGTCCCCCCAGAGCGCGATCCGCTTGCCGTCAACATCGGATCGTCCTCGCAGGTAACCAAGTACGGAACGGAGATCGCGTAGGCGAACGCCGAGTGATGTCTCACCGAAGAGTTGAAGATTGGCCGAAAGATTCGTGTCGTTGCTGTCTCTGCCGCGAGAACTTCCCGAGCGAGTTTCCCCGGTGCCGCGAAGATCGGGCAGGACAACGATGACGCCGGCTTGAACGAGCTTGCGCAATTCTTCCGATCGCTCCTTCAAGAAACCGGCCTTGCCCGCCTGCGCCAGACCGACAACGACCGGCGCCCGCTTGGCCAGCTTTTCGGGAGTGAGGACAACGATCGGCGCCAACATGCCCGGTTCGACTTCGAGCACAATCCGTTCGATCTTCGCGCCGCCAACCAAGCCGGTGTCGGTCGATTGCGACTTGACGATGGCCGGTTTCGCGGGCGTCACCGGTCCAAGGAGCTTGCTCCACTCGCTCTGCAGGATCTGGCGACGCTGGACTGGCGTTTTGCCGGCAAGGCGGGCGCGTGCTTTCTCGACGCGGGACTTGCCAACGTCGCTCATGACCTCGTTCAGGCTCTTCGGTTGCATCTCCTTCCGTGCTTTGTCGGTGACACAAAGGAGTTCGTCTGGCTGCCTCGGCGCGCTATACTCGCTGGCCTTGATGCCAAACCACTGGTCGAACAAGGGATGGATCATGCGGCGATGGAACTCACCAATCTGGTTACAGTGTGACCCCTCTGGTGGGCGAAGGCTCAGTCCTCCCTTGCCATGGGCGGCGCCCAGATGGCCTTTGACGCCGTAGAAGTCGCCCCATATTCTCTGGTAGCGTTTCCAGGCGGGATCGCGCTCCTTGTCCCAAGCGAACTCATGGCTGTGGATGAGATAGCGCGGCGCAGTGCTTGCGACAATGAGCCAGTGAGGAAAGTCATCACGGCCGCCAAGGCGCAGGCCACGCGTTGATTCCCAGTAGGTCGGAAAGAGCAAGAAGTTGAAACTGGTTTCCGCGTCGTCGGGAAGCGGATACTTATTCTCCGGCTGCGGACCGCCGAAGTTGAACGGCACACAACAGGCGATACGCGGGTCCAGGGCCGCGGTGACGCCTGCCGGATCGCCGCCCCCCGCGACGGCGCCGAGGATGATGATTCGCTTCGCGTCGATGCCGTCGCGTGCCAACAGGAGATCGACGCCGCGCATCAGGTCCCAGGCCATCCAGCCCATCAGGCTATCGCCCAGGAGTTGAAGCTGCACTCCGGTGTCGTAGCGAAAATAGTAGTCCTGACGGGTCGTCTTGTACGGCTTCGGGTAATCGGCATCTTGATGGAACGGATGGGATCGGCGTTCCCCGTAACCGACCTGATCGATTACGAGCACCATGCAGCCGGCCCGCGCCCAGATCATGCCCATGTCCTGCAATTCCGCCTGCGTCTTGCCGCGGTGATGGGCGTGAGCGATCAGAATTCCCGCCATCGACTTGCTCGACTTGGCCGGCACGTAGAGATTGCCCGCCACCCATTGCCCCGGCCGGCTTTCGTACAACAGGTTCTCGATCTTGTACCCGTCGCCGTTCAGCACGCCCGTCACGCGCACGTTCGGTTTCCCTGGCTGCGGGAAATCGCCCAGCGCCTGACGCAAGCGGCCGATTCGCTCGTCACGGTACTTCTCCCATTGCTCACGGGTTTTGATCTTGGCCCATTCCTCGCGATGGCGGCCATTGAACTCGGCCGTGCTCTTTTGGATGGATCGATCGATCACGCCGCGTGCGTCGCTGCGCTGCTCCTTGCTGAGAACATCGGGCACAATCTTGCTCAGATCCTTGGCGTCTTGAGCCAAGCCTGCCTGAACGAGGCCTCCCAGCAGGATGCCAACACACAGCATCCAGGTTTGATGTCGCAAAGCCCTGAGTTGTGGGATGAACATGCATTTACTCCCGATCGTTTTTCTTGCTCGATGAGGCGCTCATGAAACAAGTGAACCAAGCAGCCATTGTAAAGGATCCGCCTGCCTCGGAATGAATCTATTGTGGGACTAAATCTTGTTTGAGCAGAACTAGCTTTTGTCATGACGTTGACTACGCCATGATCGCCTGATGCACCGTCCCCGACACGTCCGTGAGACGGAAGTCACGGCCCGAGTAGCGATACGTGAGCCGTTCGTGGTCGATGCCCATCAGGTGCAGGATGGTGGCGTGCAGATCATGCACGTGCATCGGATTCTCGGCGGCGGCGAAGCCGAAGTCGTCGGTCGCGCCGTACGCCATGCCCCCCTTGACGCCACCGCCGGCAAGCCAAACGCTGAAGCCTCGGCTATTGTGGTCGCGTCCGGCCGCGCCTTCGGACGTCGGCGTGCGGCCGAACTCGCCGCCCCACAGGACGAGCGTGTCTTCCAGCAGGCCGCGCGCCTTCAGATCTTTGAGCAGGGCAGCAACGGGCTGATCGACCAGGCGAGCGTTGTTGCGATGGTTCAGCATGTCGCGATGGTCATCCCACGATTGACCGGGACCGCAGAAGACTTGCACGACCCGCACGCCGCGCTCGACGAGACGCCGCGCGGCCAGGCAGCCGTCGTTGAATCGGCCTTCGCCATAAAGATGGCGTGTGGCTTGCGTTTCGCGGCTGAGGTCGAAGACTTCCTGGGCCTCGAACTGCATGCGAAAGGCCATCTCCATCGATTGGATACGCGTTTCGAGCGGATTATCACCGCCGCCGCGCTGCTGCAAGTGCATCTCGTTGAGGCGGCGGATCATGTCAATCTGCCGCCGTTGAGCATTTTGGCTGAGGTAGGCGTTGGCAAGGTTCTCCAGAACGCGGCGTGGGTCCATGTTCGAGTTATTGATGTGCGTCGCTTGAAAGATGCCAGGCAGAAAGCTACTGCCCCAGATGGAAGGTCCAACGGGAGGGGAGCCGGGACACAACGTCACGAAGCCAGGGAGGTTCTGATTGTCGCTTCCCAGTCCGTAGACCAGCCACGCTCCCATGCTGGGGCGCACCGGTTGGGTGTTGCCCAACGTCATCATCAAGGTTGATGGTTCGTGGTTCGGGACGTCGGTGTGCATCGAACGGAGAATGCACAGGTCGTCGGCACATTCGGCGATGCGTGGGAAAATCTCGCTGATCGGCAACCCCGATTGGCCGCAGCGATTGAAGCGGAAGTGCGATGCCATCAACCCGTAGCTGCCGCGGTCGGTCGGCAGATTCAATTCCGCCGGCCGTTGACCGACGTACTGCCGCAGGCGCGGCTTGGGATCGAAGGTATCGACCTGAGAAGGACCGCCGTTCATGAACAGATGAATGATCCGCTTCGCACGCGGCCGATGGTGCGGTTCCTTCGGTGCGAGCGGATTGGCCGGGCCCTGTGCAAGCAAGTTCTGCTCGTTCAGGATCCCCGCGAGGCCGAGGAGGCCGAACCCGTTTCCAACACGCTGAAGCATGTCACGACGAGTAAGCATGGCTCAAAATAACCCCAAGCTTTATGCGACGCGGAGCGTCGCACCACATTGTGGCACGACGCTCCGCATCGTGAAGTCAATCCACGTACATGAATTCATTGGTCCCAAACAGGATCAGCGTAAACCGCTCCAACCTTGTCAAGCGATTCTGCGTCGCTTCCTCCGGTGCATCCTGCTCTTGCAGAAACGCCACAAAGAGCCGCGCTTCCTCCGCGTTGGCGGCTCTTCCATAGGCCAACGCGAACGCACGCTGTACGCGCTGCGCATCGTCGGTCGCATCCTTCTGCACTCGGCCTGCGAACGCCTTGGCTGTCTCGATCAGGAACGGGCTGTTGAGCACGAAGAGCTGTTGTTGCGGCACCGTCGTTTCGCTGCGGCGTTCACTGGTGATGTTCGCGTCGGGGAAATCGAAGAGCCGAAGGACGCTGTGGAGATCGTGTCGGCTGATCTTGGCATAGACGGTGCGACGATTGTTATCGACGGCGGCGAGGTTCGTGGTCGGCCCGCCTAGCTTGGGGTCGAGCGTGCCGGAGACGGCGAGCATCGCGTCGCGCCACGATTCCACATCGAGCCGGCGCCGGTTCATGCGCCAGAACCAGCGGTTGTCTGCGTCGCGGGTGAAGTTCGGCTCGTCTTTCGCGCAGGAAAGTTGATAAACCGCCGACAACATGATCTCGCGATGCATAGCCTTGAGTGACCAGTTGGACTCCATGAATCGACAAGCCAGATAGTCGAGCAACTCCGGATGCGTGGGCCGATCACCCAGGTGACCGAAGTTGCTCGGCGAGCCGACAATTGGTCGGCCAAAGTGATACTGCCAAACGCGATTGACCATGACGCACGCGGTCAGCGGATTGCTCTTGGAAGCGATCGCGTCAGCGAGTTCCAGACGGCCGCTGCCTTGGGCGAAGGGCTTCGGCTCGTCGCTGCTAAGAGCCCGCAAGAAACGCCGCGGGGCCAATTCGCCCAGACGGGCAGGATTACCGCGTTCAAATACGTTCATATTCACGGGCGTCATTTCTTTCACCCCATGCGCGATCGGCAGCGGCTTCGCATCGTCGTGCTGTTGTAGCTTCACGAGGTGTGCCTTCTTTTCTTCCCAAAGACGGATCGTCTCCGCCGTGAGCTTCGACCGCAACACTTTCTCGCTCGGCGCGAAGATACCGAGGTCGCCAAACAACCAGGCGACGATGTCGGTCTGGACCTTGTCGAGCGGTTGATTCTTGTCGCGCAGGGCCATCGCATGGTGCGTCTTACGTGCGAAATTCATCGCGAATGCCACGGCTTTTTCTTCCTCCTCCGCGGTGAAACGCTTGAAGTTGTTGAGGCTCGTGCCAGCCGTCGGCTTCTTCAGCGCTTCGACGAAGCGCGCGAGATTCGGCGTTTCGAGATTGTCCTTCTTCGCTTGCTGATCGATTGACCAGGTCGGCTGCATCTTCTTTGTGATTTGAAATTTCCAGGTTGCAAGGAGGTAGCGTTGCACATCCGCCTTGAATCGCTCGGCAAACGCGGTGTTCTCCGGGCGAACCAGGGCCTTGGCGTTTTCATCCGCTTTCTTTAGCAGCTCCTGATGCCGCAGCGCACGCTCCTGTGTCTGTTGGTCTGCGAGGGTCACATTAGCGATTTCGCAGCTCTTGAAGATGCCAGCCAGCGAGTAATAATCGACCTGCGGGATCGGATCTTACTTGTGGTCGTGACAGCGAGCGCATGACACGGTCAGGCCAAGAAAGCCGCGCGTCAAGGTATCGACGCGATCATCGAGTTCGTCGGCAAGGGCCTTGGCGGCTTCGTTGTTGAAGACCTGGGCGACATCCTTGTAATATTGTGCGCCCAGCCCAAAAAAACCGAGCGCTGGCAGGTTCTTGATCCGGCTTGCGTCGTCCTTTTCGATCAAGTCGGCCGCGATTTGCAGCTTCACGAAGCGGTCGTACGGCATGTCCTCGTTCAGCGCGGCAATCACCCAATCGCGATAGCGCCACGCATTGGTGTTGGGAATCACAGCGAACGTATGAACCTGGTCCTCCGCATAGCGCGCGACGTCGAGCCAATAGCGGCCCCAGCGTTCACCATAGTGCGGCGATTGCAGCAGGCGATCGATCACTTTCTCGAAGGCGTTGCGCTTGTCGTCCTTCAGGAATGCCGCCACTTCCTCGGGCGTCGGCGGCAACCCCGTTAGATCGAAAGTCGCACGACGAATCAGTTCGTTCCTCGTCGCGGGCCGCACCGGATGCAATTTCTCTCTTTCGAGCTTGGCGAGGATGAAGCGGTCGATCGGCGTCTTGATCCATTTCGCGTGATGCACCTTGGGCAGGTCCGGCATCGTCGGCCGCTGGAACGACCAGAACGCGCGTGCGCTTTTCCAGTTGATACTGCTCGTCACGGCGGGCTGCCTGCCGTCGCGCGGATCGGCGGCGCCCATGTCGATCCACTTCACGAAGTCGCCGATGACCGCATCGGATAACTTGGCTGCCTTCGGCGGCATCTTCAACTCGGGATCGACGTGGCGAATTGCCTTGATCAGCAAACTGTCATTGGCCTTGCCCGGCACGAGCGCCGGCCCACTGACGCCGCCTTTCAAGACGCTCCCTTTGCTATCAAGACGCAGCTTGCCGTTCTGTTTTTTTGCGCCGTGGCATTCCAGGCAGTTATCGACCAGCACCGGCCGAATCTTCGTCTCGAAGAAATGGATTTCCTCGGCGTCGTCGGCCCGGGCACTCCCAGCGAAAAACCCCAGAGTGAGAATGAGGGCGGGAATCCCAACGTTCATCATCGCTTGCTCTCCTTCCCGCGTTCGATGCAATACAGATGGGAATCGGTTCGATAAATCAATGCGTTGTCAGAGATCGCCGGCGAAGCCGTGATGCGTTCGCCGAGTTTGTTTGTGCTCAGTAGCTTGTACTCTTGGCCCGCCTTGACCACATAGGTAGTGCCGCAGGGCCAGCGCTTACTTTAGGCGATCTGGGTAGAGTTGCGCCAGGGCCGGTTTGTTCATATACCGTTCTGCGTGGGCCCCGAAGTGAGTTCACGGAGGACGAATCATGGTCGAGACTCGAAACATCAAGTTGGATGAAGT
>SXGT01533984.1_pt1 | contig 34467 bp, 26 predicted proteins | sample 3176221 | NCBI WGS metagenome assembly SXGT01 (sample SAMN11356862, study PRJNA531348) | freshwater metagenome | isolation source: freshwater sample F1-120 | place: China: Fuxian Lake, Yuxi | collected 2017-12-25 | reverse complement strand
CCGGCCGTCGCAGTTCCCGCAAAGCGTGATCCTGTGTGGCGTGCGCGATGTGAGGGACTATCGAATCCACGGAGCGAAAGAGATCATAACCGGAGGCAGCGCGTTCAACATCAAGGCGGAATCGCTGCGGCTCGGCGACTTCACCCCGGCCGACGTGCGTCGGCTCTACGAGCAGCACACCGCCGAGACGGGGCAGCGATTCGACGAAGAAGTGTATCCGCTGGTGTGGGATTTGACGCGCGGGCAGCCGTGGCTGGTGAACGCGCTGGCGTACGAGGCGTGCTTCAAGCTGGAGACGGATCGCGCCAAAGCGATCACGGCGGAGGTCATCTCGCAGGCGAAGGAAAACCTGATTCTGGCGCGCGCGACGCACCTCGATCAGCTCGCCGACAAGCTGCGCGAGCCGCGGGTGCGGCGAGTGGTGGAGCCGATACTGATGGGCGCCGACAAGCTGGAACTGGCCCATGACGACGACGACTTGCAGTACACGATCGACTTGGGGCTGGTCGCCCGGGAGTCGCGCGAAACCAGAATCGCCAACGCCATCTACCGGGAGGTGATCCCTCGGCAACTGACGCAAGTGGCGCAGCGGGAGATGTCGAGCCGCGTGGACCCGGCGTGGAGCGTCGAGCCACATGAGCCGCTCGACATGCCGCGCCGTCTGGCCTCGTTCCAGCAGTTCTTCCGCGAGAACTCGGAGATCTGGCTGAGGGACTACGACTACAAGGAGGCCGGTCCACACCTGCTGTTGCAAGCGTTCCTGCAAACCGTGGTGAACGGCGGAGGCCGCATTCTCCGCGAGTATGCGCTGGGTCGAGGGCGCGCCGATCTGCTCGTCATCTGGCGCGACGAGCGGGTGGTGATCGAACTGAAGCTGGTGCGAGGATCGCCGGAGAAAACGATCGCCGAGGGGCTGGTCCAGACGGCGGAGTACGCCGCTCGCACCGGAGCGACTGAGGCGCATCTGGTGCTGTTCGACCGCGACCCGGCGAAATCCTGGGACGACAAAGTGTTCCGCCGCGACGAAACCGGACCCGGCGGACGAGCGATCACAGTGTGGGGGATGTGACCGGCATCACGCGCTGGTAAGCGTGCGCCAACGAAAGCACCGCGGCTTCACCGTTCGCCGGACCCGCGATCTGCATGCCGATCGGAAGGGCATTTCCCGCCGGTCCGCACGGCACGGAAACCACCGGGATGCCGAGTACGTTGAACGGTATCGTGTTCCGCAGATAAACCAGATCGGGCTGCCGGGAGGGATCGAGCGCGAACGCAGCAGCCGGAGCGGTGGGTGTCAGCAGCACGTCGATGTCGCGAAACACGCGCCCGACTTCCGCCCGCAGCCGCACCATGTCGCGGATCGACCGGGCGTACACCACCATCGAGACCTTCTCGCCCTCGCGGATCTCGTGCAAGGTATGGGGAAGGTATCGCGGCCCGTTGGACACGAGCATCGGCTCGTGATAAGCAAGCGCCTCGGCGCGAACGATGGTCGTCGGCGGAATCTCCGGCAGCGCGACATCGCGCACTACCGCGCCGAGATCCGTCAACACGCGCAACGCCTCCCGCATCGCGCGATCCACCTCCGGCGAGAGGTTGTCGAAGTATGGCGATCGCGGCAAACCCACTCGAACTCCCCGCGCCGAGGCCTTCAACACGCATGAGCGCCCGGCCAGCGCCTCGAACAACAGCGCGCAATCCCGCGCCGTTCGCGCCATCGGCCCCGCGTGATCCAGCGACCACGCCAGCGGAAACGCCCCATCCAGCGGAATCGCGCCATAGGTGGGCTTCAGCCCGGAAATCCCGCAGAACGACGCCGGCAAACGAATCGATCCGCCCGTATCGGACCCGAGCGCTCCCAGGCACATCCCCGCCGCCACCGCGACCGCCGATCCGCCGGACGATCCTCCCGGCGAGTGCGTCCGCTTCCACGGATTCCGGCAGATTCCGAAGTGGCTGGTCTCGCCCGTGAAGTTGTAGGCGAACTCGTCCATGTTCGCCTTGCCGATCACCACCGCTCCCGCGGCGCGCAGCCGCCGCACCGCCTCTGCGTCGCGATCCGGCAAGCGGTCCGCGTGAATCGCGCTCGCGGCGGTGGTTCGCAGCCCCGCGGTGTCGAACAGATCCTTGATCGCCAGCGGTATGCCATGCAGCGGCCCGCGTGGCTTCTCTCCCTCTAGCTTCCTGGCCGCCGCCAGCGCGCCCTCGGCATCCACCGTGATGAACGCTTTCAACTCCGGGTTCAACGACTCGATCCGGCTCAGGCACTCACGCGTCAGATCCACCGGAGAAATCTTGCGGCCGCGGATCAGATCCGCCGCGGCGGCCAGACCCGCCTCGATGAACTCCCGGCGAGTCGGCATGGGCGAATGGCTACTTGCCCGGTTCCGGGCCGATGCGCTCGATGGTGACCTTCTTCATCGGCACGTCCTTCAGCGGCCGGTCGTTGCCCGACTCCACGCGCGCGATCCTCCCCACCAGGTCGAAACCCTCCATTACCTGTCCGAACACGGTGTGCAACCCGTCCAGGTGCGGCGTAGGCGCTTCCGTGATGAAGAACTGGCAGCTTCCGGTGTTGGGACCCGCGTTCGCCATGCCGAGCCGGCCGGCAACATCGAACTTCAGGCCGGAATCGAATTCGTCGGGGATCGTCTCGGCGCCGCCCGTTCCGTTGCCCAGCGGATCGCCCCCCTGGATCATGAAATTCGGAATCACGCGGTGGAAGATCAGCCCGTCGTAGAACGGCTTCCGCGCGGGTAGTCCGTTGAGCGGGCTGAGATACGCCTTCTGTCCGCTGGCCAATGCGGTGAAGTTCGCCACCGTCTTGGGCGCTTCTTTTTCGAACAGCCGCGCCTTGATCGAACCCATGTCGGTGAGGATGGTCACATAAAGGCCGTCGGGGAGCTTGGCGGGCGCCGCCGCGGGAGTCTGAGCGAGGCAGACGGCAGCGAACGCCAGTAGCGGGAAGCGGTGCATCCTATCCATTATCGCAAGGCTTCGAGGATGTCCGCGATGCGCTCCGCGGTTCGGCCGTCCCACAACGCCGGCCGGCGTCCGGAAGGCTTGAAGTTGGCGAGCGTATCCTCCACCGCCGCCGCCATCGCATCGGCCCGCGATTCGATCAGACGGTTGGTTCCGTCGGTGACGGTCACCGGCCGCTCCGTGTTCGGCCGCGCGGTGAGACAGGGCACGCCCAGGTAGGTGGTCTCCTCTTGGACTCCGCCCGAATCGGTCAACACCACCGCCGCGTGCTTCTGCAGGGCCACGAAGTCGAGATACCCGAGCGGATCGATGAGCATCACGCGGTCCGAACCAGCCACGCCGGCCGATCGCAGCGCGTTCTGCGTTCGAGGATGCACGGGGAACACCACTGGCGTGTGCGCGGCGATGCGCGACAACGCGGTCATGATCTCGTGTAGCGTCTCCGGCGAGTCCACGTTCGAAACGCGATGGAACGTTACCAGCACGTACCGGCCGCCGGTCCGTTCGCGGAGCGCCGGCCAGCGTTCGTCCGCCCGCGGCAGCAGGTGGACGAGCGTATCGATCATAATGTTGCCGACGAAGCGGATCTTGCTGGGATCGCAGCCCTCGCGCTTCAGGTTCTCGTCCGCTTCGGGCGACGGAGTGAGCAGCAGGTCCGCGAGTTGATCGGTGACCAGGCGGTTGATCTCTTCCGGCATGGTGCGGTCGAACGACCGCAAACCGGCCTCGACGTGGGCGAGCTTGATGCCGATCTTCGAGCACACCAGGGCGGCGGCGGCGGTCGAGTTCACGTCGCCGTACACCACCACCCAGTCGGGCCTGTTTTCGAGCACGAACGGTTCCAGGCGCAGCATGACCTCCGCGGTCTGCTTGGCGTGCGATCCCGATCCCGCGTGGAGATTCACGGTGGGTCTGGGGATGTCGAGTTCGTCGAAGAACACCTGCGACATCTTGTCGTCGTAGTGCTGGCCGGTGTGGACCAGCTCCGTGACGAACGAGTCCGGGCGGCGGTTCATCTCCCGAATCAGGGGAGCGACCTTCATGAAGTTGGGTCGCGCCGCGGCGATATGTACTATGCGTAGTGGGGCTGGCAAACGATCAGGCTAGCAGGTCGATGGTTTTCTTCGCCACTTCATCGGCGGTCCGCACGAGTTGGAGATTGGCGCGATAGGAGTTCACCGCCTCCGCGATCTGGACGGCGGCCTCGGTCAGCGCGACAGCGTCGGAGCCAGTGTCGTCCGGCGATGTGGCGCGAGCGATGCGCCTGCCTGCCTGCTCCAGGCGCGCTTCGGCCTCTTTAGCGCCAGCCAGGCCGATACTCGAGAGGTCCATGGGGTTCTTCCTGTCACTCTCATCGGTGAACCCGCGACGAGCTTGAGGAAAATAAGGGTTCAGCTTGGCGGATGGAACGGCCTCGCCCGTAATGCCAACTGCTGCGCCAGCCGCTTCCGTACCGCGATACGACGCCAGGTTTCCTCGTTCAGACCGGGGTCTGGAGTGGCGACCGCCGGAAGGCCAACGATTAGGGCGTGGTACTGGTCGCGCTCTGTCGGCGCCGAAACGACATCCAGTCCGAACGGAATCGGGACCCTCATCGTTCAGAGGGAGGGAGTGAATCGCTGCTACACCGGTCCTCGTGCAGGTTCAAAACCGCCACAAGAGCTGCCTCGTGACTCTTGGGAATGTTGATCAGCATGTTGAGCCGACGGAAGAAATCCGTTACGACCTTATTCTTCCACAGAAGGCGGCCGGGCCGCCATTGGCCCGCACAACGATGTGGGCCGATGAGTAGAAGTACGGATTCCCAAGATCTCCCGGGCGCCAATCTGAACCGCCGTCGTCTTTTCCGAGTCCGTCCACAACCGCTTCGGAGGACGCGCTCGAAACCCAGAATCTGTCACGACAGGTCACGCGAACCGGCCTCCTTGCGACGGATCCGGTGGGATATCCTCTCCCGAAGCATCGTACGCGCCCGCATCAGCCGGCTCTTCACCGCCGGACGGGACAGATCCAGCGCTTTGGCCGTGTCCTCGATCGACAACCCATCCACATCGCGCAGCCACAGCACGGTCCGGTATCCCGGCGGCAAGCTGGCGATGGCTTGATTCAGGATCAGGCGGACTTCGGTCGTCAGGCAACGTTCTTCCGGATTGCCTTTCCACACGGCGATCTGCCGCTGGATCGATTCCTCGCCCAGCCGCACCGGTTCGTCTAGAGAGACGGCTTTCGCCACTCGCGCCCGGCGCAGACGCATCACCGATTCGTTGACCGCGATTCGCGTGACCCAGGTGCGGAACGTCGAGTTGCCTTGAAAGCCGGCCAAGTGGCGGAAAGCGGCGAGAAAGGTGTCCTGCGAGATGTCCTCCGCGTCGTTGGTGCTCCGCGTGATGTGACGGGCCAAGCCGAAGATCCGGCCCTCGTGCCGCCGCACCAACTCGCCGAACGCGCCCGAATCGCCCGTGCGGGCCAGCGCCACCAGGAGGATGTCGGTGTGCTCCTCCCCGGAGGCGCCGGTTTCGCCCATAGTCGAATTCGAGAAAGCGGAGGTCATCCTCCTCCTTCGACAGCACTCCGGGGGCCAATCCGTAACTCGTTGATTTCAAGTACCAGGCGCCGCCTTCCGGGTGCCCGTTATCAGGCGCCTGAAATGAGGCGCCCCACTGCCCGGTTGGTACTGGGATAATCGGACGATGTCAGGCGGTTCGCTCCTCCTCTTGCTGACCTTCGGGGCCATCGCGCTCCTGTTGGTGCTCATCCTGTGGGGCAAGCTGCACGCCTTTCTGGCGCTGATGATTTCGTCGATGGCGCTCGGTTTGGCGTCGGGGATGGCGCCCGCCAAGATGCTGAAGTCGATGCAGAACGGCTTCGGCGAGGCGCTCGGGTTCATCGCCGTGGTGGTGGCGTTGGGCGCGATGATCGGGCGATTCCTCGAACACTCCGGCGGCGGTCGAAAACTCGCGGACTGGCTCCTGTTCCGAATCGGCCGGGAACGTGCCGCGTGGGCTGTCCTGATCGCCGCGTTTCTCGTCGGGCTGCCGATTTTCTTCGAGGTCGCGTTCATCATCCTGGTTCCGGTGGCTTGGAACCTGGCGCGCGAATCCAAGCGGTCGCTGCTGTACTACGGCCTGCCGATCGCCTGTGCGCTCACGGTGACGCACGCGATGGTTCCACCCCACCCGGCGCCATCGGCCGCCGCGCAACTTCTCGGCGCCGATCTGGCGAAGACGATCCTCTACTCCATCGCGATCTCGATCCCCATGGCGATCGCGGGTGGAATCGTCTATGGTCTTTGGGTCGCGGAGAGAATTTTCGTCCCCGTACCCGAAATGGCGGCGCGCCGCGACGCCCAGCCCCATCCCGCCAACGCACCCTCCGTCGTCTCCGTGCTGGCCGTTCTGTTGCTGCCGGTGGTGCTCATCTTCACCGCTACCATCGCCGAGATGATCTGGAAACCGGCGCCCGCCGTATTCTCGTTGATCGGCCACCCGTTCACGGCCTTGCTCGTAACGGCGCTGGCGGCGATGTACCTTTTCGGCGTTCGCCGCGGTCTGGACCGGGAAGGGATCACCAAGCTGGCGACCGGCTCGCTCGCTCCCATCGGCTCGCTGCTCGCCATCATGGGGGGCGGCGGGGCCTTCAAGCAGGTGATCGTCGATTCTGGCGCGGGCGGCTACGCCGGTCAGCTCCTGGCGAACTCGCCGGTCTCGCCTCTGCTGGTGGCGTATCTGGTCGCGGCCGCGCTCCGCGTCGCGCAGGGCTCGGCCACGGTCGCGATCATCACCGGAGCAGGCATTGTCGCGCCGCTCATGAAGGGGGTTTCCGGTTACTCGCCGGAGATGATCGTGCTGGCGCTATGCGCTGGCGGAACCGTTCTCTCTCATGTCAACGACGCCGGCTTCTGGCTGGTCAACGAGACGATGGGCATGACCGTGACGCAGACCCTGCAGAGCTGGACCGTCATGAAGGTCATCACCTCCGTCGTCGGCATCGCGATCATTCTGATCGTGCAGGCCCTCGGCCGGTTCTGATCAGTTCGGTTCCGCCCAATAGCGAGCCCGGGCTCGGACGGTCAGACCTGGCCGGCGAGCCGCCACCTGAATCCGCCGGAAGCCCGCCATTCGCACCGGATCGTCCGAAACGTAGCCGATGCTGTACTGGCTGCGCAGTTCGTCCTCGATGATCTCGAACGTGCGATCCACCGGGAGCTTCCGCGTCACTTCGAGGAACGCACCGCCGGTTTCGGCCGAGAGCCGCTCGAGGACGCGTCGTCCGCCGGTTCCGCCGAACAGGATCGAATAGACGAGCGTTTCCGCCCGTTGCGCCGCCTCGATCGCATCGCTTAGCTCGGACTGGCTGCCGAAATCGACGCCGTCCGACATCACGATCAACGCCTTGCGGCCCTGCACCGGCTTCGCGATCCCGCTCGCCTGGATCACCGCGTCGTAGAGCAGCGTGCCGCGGGCGGTGGGGATGGCAAGCTCGCGCCGCGTGGGTGTGTCGACGAGCGACAGCGCATCGTCCAGTTCCCGGCGCGACGCCGTCAGCGCCTGCGCGACGTGGATGCCCATGTCGAACTGCATCACGAACACCCGGTCCTCTGTTTCGCGCAGCACGCGATCCAGGAACCGGAAGCACGCCGCTCGCTCGGCCTGGATCACTGTCTCCTGGCTCATGCTGGTGTCCACCAACAGGCCGAGCGTCAGCGGCAGGCCGGACTCGCGGGTGAAGTACCTGATCTCCTGCGGATGCCCGTTCTCGGCCAGCGCGAAGTCCTCCTTGCCGAGGTCGCGGATGTAGCGTCCCGTCGCCTTGTCGCGCACGGCGGCGAAAACATTGATCACCTTGACGCCGGTGGTGAACGTGGGCTGTTCCTGCGCGCGCGCGGCGGCGGCGAGCGAAACCGCAAATGTCCGGCGAGTGAGGCGCATCGGCGCTCAGTGGGGACTGATGCTGTGCTTGGTCAGCTCCGGCGCTTTGTGTCCCAGCAGCTTCTCCACTTCCTTGCGCAACGGACCCACGCATTTGGCGTAGATCATCTTGTAGGCCGTGCAGAAGTAGTCCAGATCCTCGAACTTGCCGAGCGGTCCGTGCCGGAACTTGGGACAGCCGCCGTGACAGATCCCCTGGTAGTCGCACACCTGGCACTCCGGATGCGCCAGCGTCTTCTTTTGGGCGAAGTTGTAGCGGCGGGTCCGCCGCGCGATCTCGGCCCACGAGTCGAGCGTGATGTTGCCGAGCTTCCAGCCCGATTCGACGAAGAAGTCGCACGGATAGACATCGCCGTTGTATTCCACCACGACGTAGCTGTCGCAGGTTTCGTGCAGGGTGCAGCTTCCCGGCTTCATCCCCGCCAGCGCTTCCGCCGTGTTGTCGAAGAAGCGGATGCGCATCTTCCGGCGGTCCGGCCACCACTGGTCGAACATCTCGCACAGGAACCGGCCGTACTGCTCGGCGGTGATGGTGAACGGCATCCGCGTGCCGTCGGCGTTGAACTCGGCGAGCGGGATGAATTGGAGGTTATCGATGCCGATCGACTTGTAGAACTTGTACAGGTCCTTGGCGCGTTCGACGTTGGCCTGGCTGAGTACGCAGAGGATGTTGAAGTCGACCTTCCGCTTCTGCAGCGTTTCAATGGACCTCATCACCTGCTTCCAGGTGCCGTGGCCCGCCTTGTTGAAACGGTAGGAGTCGTTGATGTCTTCCGGTCCATCCAGCGACACGCCGAGCAGCCAGTGGTATTGATGGAACAGTTGCGCCCAGTTGTCGTCGAGCAGCACGGCGTTGGTTTGCAGCGCGTTCGACACGTTCTGGCCGTCGCGTCCGAACCTCTGTTGGAGCTCGACGAGCTTGGTGAAGAAGTCGAGGCCGGCCAGGGTGGGCTCGCCGCCCTGGAACGCGAAGGTCGAGTTTGGATACGAGTAGAACAGGTAGGTATCCACCAGCCGTTCCAGCGTATCCATGGTCATCTTGCGCGCCGGCAGCGCTTTGTACGGATCGGCGTCGCGATCGAGGTAGAAGCAATAGGAGCAGTCCAGATTGCATACGGCCGAAGCCGGCTTGATCAGGAGCGACGAGATGCGCGGGGCCGTGCCGAGTTGCTCGGTGATCGCGCCGCCGTAGCTTTGCCCGATGATGGGGAGGGGGTTGCCGGTGGCCATTCGTCCGAGTGTATCAAGTCCGCGCGGCTAGTCCGTGTCAGGGGCATGTCGACCTGGAACCCGGCGTTGACGAGCATCTCCACGAGGGAGTCCATGGTGAACTCGCTCAGCTTCCCCTCAGTGAGACTGGTGATCAGCGCCTGCCGGACCTTCAGCCTGCGGGCGGCGGCCGCGGTGGTGAGGCCTTCCTTCTTGATGTACCTCGTCAGGACCCTCATCATACGCGATCGCAGATCGAGGATTCGGGGGTCTGGTTCGGGCGAGCGGCGGCTCATATCAGGAGCGGCGGGCCGCGCGGGAAGACGGCGCGAGCACTCTCGCGGAGGCGGCCGCCCTACCGCCCGACGGCTTGCTGCCTGGGCGCCGTTTGACGCGAATTTCGACATCGAAGCCGGCGTGCGTCAACATGCTGGAAATATCCTCGAGGCTCAGCACGGAGAGGCTCCCTTTCGTCACGTCCCGGACTCTGGATTGGCTCACGTGGAAGCGCTTCGCGGCCTCCGCGATCGTCAACGCTTCGCTCTCGACCAACTCGGTCAGAGCCATCACCATGTCGCAGCGTAGTTGGAGACCGCAGGCCTCGCCGGGCGGGAATCCGAGATCCAGGAAGACATTCCCACTGCCTTCGATGAATTTCACTCCGTTGATCGTTCTATGTTGCAATCTCACCTGAGCCTCCTCTTCTCCAACAACGTCGCGTAGCGCCGGCGGCCGAGATCGATATCGCCCTTGCGCGTCGATCGCTCTTTTTTCTCGAAACAGTGGAGCACGTAGACGGCCTCGTCGAATCGCGCTACGTAAAAGACGCGAAACTGCGTGGGGCCATGAACCCGGATCTCGATCACGCCTTGCCCTACATCCGGCATGGGCCTGAAGTCCACGGGAGCCTGCCCTTTCTGGACCCTGCGCAACTCCCGACCGGCTTGAGTCTGAACTTCCGCGTCGGCCGCTCGCAACCGCTCCAAGCTGTCTCCGAGCCACTGGACGGACTTTGGCGTATTTTCTGCTCTATTATACAATTCAGCCTCGCTCGTCCTGGTCACTGGCCGAACGCGACGGGTGGCGCGGACCGATCAGGGCGGACCCGCGAGGGGACATACGGCTCCACTTCGATGCGCCGTCCGTCCGTTCGGAACGTCACCAGCCCATGCCGGTCCGTGCGGAACAGGGCGGCGCCGGACTCCTCCAACCGCCGCACGACATCGGGGTGCGGGTGGCGGAACAGATTATCGATGCCGTCCGAGACGATCGCATACGAGGGCTTCACCGCGTCCAGGAACGCCGCTGTCGTCGAGGTCTTGCTGCCATGATGCGCCACCTTCAGCACGTCGGCCCGCGAAACCGAGCCCTCGTTGACCAGACGGTATTCCATCGCCCGCTCGATGTCGCCGGTCAGCAGGAACGACCGCTCGCCGAACCGCGCCCGGAACACCAGCGAGTCGTTGTTCGAAGCGGCTTGTCGCGGTTCGTAGTCCGCCGGCGGCCATAGGAACTCGATCGCGACCCCATCCCAGTCGAGGGACTCGCCCGCCTTGGGGGATCGCACCGGAACGCCCAACGCGCGGACCGCATCGACGGAGGGGAACGCGCCCGTCCAGATCTCGCGCGGACGGAAGTTCTCCACCACAGCCTTGAAGCCGCCAATGTGGTCCTCATGGGCATGAGTGAGCGCGATCACGTCCACCCGGCGGATCGACCGCCCCAGCAGATAGGGCGTCACCACTTCCTCGCCCACATCGAACCGTGAGACGGTCTTCTGATTGCGGAACTTGGGGAACCCGCCCGTGTCGACGAGCATCACGCGGCCGGCCGGCGAGACCAGCAGCAGGCTGTCGCCCTGTCCCACATCGATCGCGCTGACCTCGAGTTTTCCGCGCGCGATGTCCGGGTCGAACGGATGCACCACCACGGCGGCCCAGACCGCCACGAACGGCACGGCCGGGAGGCGCCGCCGCGTCAGGATCGCCCACGCCGCCAGCGCCAGCGATGCCAGGAAAAGCCATGCGAGCCACGCCGGCGGACCGGGCACGCGCCACGAGGGCTCACGCGCGGCATGCCAGCCGGCGGCGAATTGGGACGCACGCAGCAGAACCGCGGCGGCTTTGGCCGGCCATTCGTGACCCGTGGCGATCGCCAGGAATCCGAGCGGCGTGACCAGGTTCATCAGCGGCACGATCGCGAGGTTGGCGGTCAACCCCGTCACCGGAACGCGATGGAAGTAGACTGCCATCGGCAGCGTCAATCCGGCCTGCACCACGGCGGAGATCGCGACCAGGTTCCACAAGAAGAACGCGGCGCGCCCGCCGGCCTCGAACGCCACGGTCCAAACGCGATCCGGCAACCGGGTCACCCAACGCCCGGTCTCGGCAAGCAGGCGCAGTTCCACCCGCAACTCGGCGACACGGGGCTCGAGATGGCGATCCCAGGCCCTCTTGTGGATCGCTCGAAACCCGCGGTGGTAGGGCTCGGAGGCTTGGTCGAGCCACGGGCCGCCGATCGCGGCGATCATCGCCACGGCGAGGAACGTCAATTGGAAACTGGCGTCGAACAACTGCCAGGGATCCACCAGGAGGAAGCCGATGGAAACCGCCGCCAACAGGTTCAGCACACGAGGGCGGCGGTGGAAGCAGTGGGCGATCTGGAACAGCGTCAGCCCCGCCGCCGCCCGGATGACGGGCGCCGTGAAGCCGGCGGCGATCGCGTAGATCCAGCCGAGCGCGGATGCCGCCACCAACGACCATCCGGGGCCGAGCGGCAACAAACGTAAGACGAAAAGCAAGCACGCCGCAAGCGTGGTCACATGGAGCCCCGAGATCACCAGCGCATGGTAGGAGCCCGTGCGCCGAAACGGGTCCGCCCACTCCTGATCCATCCGCGCGACGTCGCCGAGCAGGACCGCCCGGGTCATCCCCGTGGCATACGGATCGCCGGCATACAGCACGTCCAGACGCGCCAGCGCGGCCTCGCGAAGCCGGTAAATCCGCGCCAGCAGAGGGTTGCCGCAGGAGCCCTTTACCGCCACGGGCGCGCGGGCGTTCGCCGACCCAGTCCAGTGGATATCGCGGCGCGCCAGGTACCCGGCGAAGTCGAACGCGCCCGGATTGCGGTAGTTGTGCGGGTGGCGCAGGCGCACGTCCATCTCGATGAACTGGCCGTAGTGGAGGTCGGGGGGTGTATCTCCCTCCTGGAGGTAGATCGACACCTGGATGCGCGCCCTTCGGTCCAGTTCCACCACGAATCGCTCCTTGCCCGGGAACAAGGAGGGTGGTTCGACGACGCAGCCCTCGACGATCATCGTTTCGCCGGGATTGAAGTCGATGAACGGGGCAGGTTCCGGGCGATGCGCGATTTCAGTCCATACGCCCGCGCACCACGCGGCGGCGAAAACGCCGGTTCGAGCCGCCCGGCAATAGCCCCTCCACTGGGCCACGACGGCCAACGCGGAGATCGCCGCCAGCGCGGCGACGGTGCTCGGCGCGTCGAATTCCATCCAGCGGGAAAGGGCTATTCCCAGGGCTAGCCCCGCCGCCGGAATCACGAGGGGATCCCTCACAATGAAGTAGTGCAACCAGGGCCGGAAAATTCTCTGCTAACCTGAAAAAAATGCGAATTTTTCTTGCAGCCTTGACCCTCGCGTTGCCGCTCGCCTCGTTCGCCGACCAGGCGCACGTCGGCCGGCGCGCACCCGGCTTCGCCCTCCCCGACCTCAACATCAACTACCACGATCTTGCGGACTACCGGGGCAAAGTGGTGCTTCTCGACTTCATCAAGACGGCTTGCCCGGTCTGCCAGAGTTCGCAGAAGATCTACGAAACGATTCGACTCAAGTACCCCGACAAGGTGGCCGTTCTGGCGATCGTGCTTCCGCCGGACACCCAGGAAACGGTGCGCGCCTTTGTCACGGCGAACTCGATGAAGACGCCGACGCTGTTCGATTGCGGCCAGGCCACCGCGTCCTACCTCAAGCTGAGTCCGACGCGTTCGACGATCACGTTTCCGAACCTGTTCTTGATCGATGGCAACGGGATCATCCGCGGTCATCACGAATACGCCCCCGGCCAGGAGAAGTACTTCGAACAACTGGATCCGCTTTTGAACGAGGTGGAAGCGCTGGTGAAGGGCGGAGCGGCGAAGCCGGCCGGTCCGGCCGCTCCCAAGCCTCCCGCGAAGAAGTAGGCGGCGTTAGCGTTAGCGGACGGGCCTGTTTTCGCGCCGGCCCGTCGCCTGGTTGATCGTCACGCGCTGCCGCGCTTTGGGCGACTGCCATTGCCCTTTCACGACGTCGTCCTCGGTGAAGGTGGCCAGAAAGATCTGTTTGTCTCCCGTTCGGGAGTAGTCGTAGATCAAGTAGATCGTACCGTCGGCGGCCTGCACGCCGTCGGGGTACGACACGCCGCTCCTCTCGTCGATCGTCAGACCGCCGGTCCAGGTCTTACCGTCGTCGTCCGAAACGTGCGCGATCAGGTGGGACCTCGTTTTCCGATCGGGCGGTTCGTGCGTCACCAGCAGCAGCCGTCCCGATTGCAGCCGCCGCACGAAGAATCGCGAGTTCACGTGCGCGATCCCAGACTTGCGGCCGGGGCTCCACGTCGCGCCGCCGTCCGCCGACTCGCTCTCGCCGATCCCGTACGCCGCGCGGACCAGCATCCATAGGCTTTTGTCCCGCCGCTCGACGATCATATGTTCGTCGAACACGCGCTCGGGCACGATCGCCTGGCCGCGATAGGTCCAGGTCTTGCCCTGGTCGCGCGACGCCATGACGTTGGCTCCTCGCCGCGCGCCGAGGTCGTGCATGTGGGCGGGCGGAATGCCTCCGGTGGGCTTGCGCTCCCACACGGAAGCGGGCATCAGCCAGTCGCCGCTCGAAGTCACGGTGGGCTTGTTCATCATGATCCCGTCGCTCAGCCGCCGCGGCGCGGACCACTTGGGATTCTCCCCTCGCGACCCGCTGGTGGAGATCGCCCAGACGCCGGAGCGCCCGTCCCACTTCTCGTAACTCTGCGACCAGAAGAGCCACAACCGGCCCTTGGGATCGTGCCACAGGCAGGCATCGTAAGCGCGCACCGGGCCGGGCGGATCGATCACCAGCTTCGGGCCGGACCAAGTTCGTCCGTCGTCGCCGCTGGTGACGAGGACCACGTAGTTGCCCGGTCCCTCGCCCGGCTCGTCCGGACCGCCCGCGTACCAGAGCGCCCAAAGCCGCCCGTTCGGCGCGCGTTCGATTCCGGGAATGCCCTGAAAAAGCCGCGTCGAGTCCCCGTACTTCGGACCCGGATTCCGATTCACGAGCGCCGGCGCCAGCGCCGGATCGGACTGCGCCATCGCCGCGCATGCCAAGGCCAATACCGGGGCGAACCGGAGGGTACTCGAGACCATGTTATTCCACCTTCAAGGACGTTACGGGAAGCACGGCGAGCTCCGCGCTGTTGATATTCATCCCCACGCGCCCGCCGTTGTTCGAATAGCCGGTGTAGAGGTTCCCGCGATACTCCACGGCGTACGGATACGACAGCGACGCGCGGGGATGGGAGTCGCCTGGCCCCTCGGGGAACTCCCCGCCTCGGATCCGGAAGACCCGGCGGAAGAGCCGCTCGCCCGGCCGGCTGACCGCGATGGTGAGCGGCGCGCGCCGGTTGCCCGTGTCCGCCGCGGTCGTGCAGATCAGATAGCGCTGCCCGGAGCTCAACACGCCCGCGTAGGGCTTGGAGCCGGCCATGGGCAGATTCGACGGACGCATCGCGGTCCACGTGCGTCCGGCGTCTTCACTCGAAGAGACCAGCGCCACTGGCTCGCCGCCGTAGCGCGCGATGTTCCACACGCGCCGGCCCTCGACGATCACCGTGGACTCGCCCCACATCTTCCCGATGCCCGGGTCGCGCGGAATCGCCACGTGGTCCCACCGCGTGAAGTCCGATCCCCGGCTGATCGCGACCGACGCGGGTTCGCCCTCGCCGACGCGGAAACCCGCCATGATCCAGTTGCCGTCGCCCATTCGGACCGGCTGCTGCATCGGCCAGAAGCCGTCCCGCACCACCGTACCCATCTTGCGCCAGTGGCCGGTCTTTTCGTCGAGCACGTAGGCGCGCGTGTGAACGCGAGTCCGAGAGCCGTGGAACGCGCCCTGAAAGGCCCACAGCCGCCCGCGATGCGACAGGAACGAGCCGTGGCTTACCGCCAGGTCCGGCTCGTCCCCGGCGTCGATGGTGAAGACATCGCCGGCCGTTCTTCCTCCGTCCGTGCTGATTCTGCCGCGGGCTTCTTCGCCCGTAGTGTTCTCCTTGCCCCTGTTGTGCCCGAACGATGTGTACAGCTTTCCCTTGTGCCAGCAGAGCGCGACGCCGTGGAGAAAGCCGTAGCCGCCATCGCGCGCCGGCTCGTGGGGTTTCAGAACGAAGAAGCGCGCGCCCGCGACGGTCTCCAGTCCCGCGGCCTTGGGGACGGGCAGGGATGGGTCCCACAGGTCCGCGCCGCCGTTTGCCCAGGCCGCCGCGGCAACGGTTCCGAACCACGCGCGCCGCGTGATCACGGGAACGCCGCCATGGCAACGCGGATCTTCTCCTCCTGAGCGGGGCTGCTGGCGGGCATCGGAGGCCGGGGAACGCCGCCCTGCCGGCCCTGGGTACGCATCGCCGCGCGAACGTTGGCGGGCAGGTTGTGCGCGTCGATGGCGTTCCACAGCCGGAGGAGTTTCTTGTGCAGCCTCAGCGCGGTCTCGTCGCCGCCGGACCGGACGGCATCCCACAGCTCGACGCACGCCTCGGGCGCCGCGCTGAGGATCGCCGCTACCGCTCCATCCGAACCGAGCCGGAAAGACGGGTACAGCAGCGCGTCCACCGCCGAAAGGATGCGGACCCGGCCGCGAATGCCGGCCTCTTCGCTCAGCAGCAGCAGATCGGCGAGCGCCTTCATGTCGCTGGCGCTTTGCTTCACGCCGATCACGCCCTCCTCATCGCGCAGGATTCGCACCAGCAACGGCGGCAGCAGGTAGGACCACGGCACCACGTTGTAGACGATCACCGGTATGCCCGACCTGTCCGCGATCGCGCCGAAGTGCGCCGCCATCGAGTCGTCGTCCGGGCGAAACACGTAGTGGACCGGCGTCACCTGCAGCGCGGCGACACCCAGATCCGCCACCGCGCGCGCCCGTTCGACGGCGGCCGCCGTGCTGTCGGCGATGATCCCCGCGATCACCGGAATGCGTCCCTTCACCTCGTCCACCGTCCACGCCACGATCGAGCGGGTCTCGTCCGTCGTCAAGGTGTGGCCCTCGCCGGTGCTGCCGCATACGGCCAGTCCGTGCACTTTGGCGCGGTCCACCATGTGCCGCACTTCGGCGCGATGGGCCTGTTCGTCGATGGAGCCGTCCTCGCGGAACGGCGTGACCAGCGGCGGTATGATGCCGCCGATTCGCGTGATGCTCATTCTTCCTTCCGTTGCTTGACCGCCTTCTTCAAGGGGCGGCTGATGAGTGTCTGGAGCTTCGAGCCGGGGCTGACCAACGATTTCGCCAGTACGTCGCGCTCGGTGAATTTGGCGAATTGAATCTCGCCGTCGGTGGCGCGATTGCGGTCGTACGAAATGTAAATCGAACCATCTGGCGCCTGGAAACCGTCGGGGTAGGAGATGCCTTTCCGAGGGTCCAGCATGAGACCGCCCGCCCAGGTGGCGCCGTCGTCGTCCGAAAGCCACGCGGTCAACTGGCTGCGTCCTTCGTGCGTCTCCATCGTCTCGCCGTGCTTGACGAAGAGCAGCCTGCCGGACGCGAGCCGGCGCAGGTGAAAGCGCGCCACCGGATGCGAGATTCCCGGAGGCGCGGTGGGCGCGGCCCATGTCTTGCCGTGGTCGGTGGAGGTGCTTTGCATCAGCCCCTTGGAAGTGCGGGCGAGCATCCATAGACTGCCGTCCTTCCGTTCGACGGTCATGTGCTCGTCCCAGTTCGGATTCGGGAATGCGACATGCCCATGCCGCCGCCACGTGGCGCCCTCGTCGGACGACGCGAACAGGTTGGCGCCGCGGTAGGGATCGAGCTCCCGGAACGCGCCCTGGAACGGTCCCAACCCCTCATGGTTCAGCGACACCGGCAGCAGCCATTCGCCGGTGGAGAGAACCGTGGGCTTGTTGAGCGTGAATCCGTGCCAAATGCGGCGAGGCGCGGACCACGCCGGAGCGGCCGCGTCCGGGTTCTCGCACACCGACGCCCACACGCCCGACCGTCCATCGAACTGCATCATCGACTGATTGAAGAACAGCCACAACCGGCCGCGAGGATCGGTCCACAGGTTGCCGACCAGGACGCTGCGAAACATCGGGAGGTTCTTCGACTGCGCGTCGATCACCAGCCTCGGCTTGGACCACGTGGCGCCGTCATCGTCGCTGGTCGCGAGCACGAAGAACGCCTTTGGCCCGTCCTCGCCGGCGACCCACGCGGCCCAGAGCCGTCCACGGGGAGTCCGCTCGATGCCGATGGTCATGCCGTAGTCGAGTTGGTCGTAGTCGTATTGCGGCAGGGGTGACGTATTCAGCTTCGGTGGGATCAGCGCGAGGTCGGCGATACGCTCCATAACGGAGATCTCGAAGGCTCGGGCTTGTTCGGGAGCGAGATCGAGGGACTGCGCGGCGGCGAGGGTGGAGCAGAGGGCGAGGACGGCGAACCGGCGGAGCATCCTCACCAAGTTACTGCATCGGGGGCGGGTCCGGCAGGGCGGTGAGTTCCCGGAGTCGGCGCTCGAACCTGGCGAACGAGGGGCTGTTGCGCCGGGCCTCCTCGAAGTCGAATATCTGCGCGAAGGCCGGCTGATCGACGGCTGGCGAGTAGCGGCCCGCTCGGGATTTGATCCACTCCTTGGCGCCGCGAACCGATTCCGGGTCCGTGGGAGGATCGAGCCCCGGAGGGAGACCGCGCTTGCCACGGAGGGACACCGCCGCCGCAAGGAACCAGCACTCGAACTCGGCCTTTGCGAGCGCCACGAGCACCGGCCGGTCCGAGCGGGCTTTGCGCGCACGCTCCTCGATGGCGGGGCCGAGTTTGGCGGGACAATCTTTGTCCGCGTCGAGCAGGATCAGAATCGCCCCGCCCTCGCCGGCCAACTCGCCAGCGACAGCTGGTTCGTGTTCGACCTGCCCCGGTTTCAAGAAGCGGTCCTTCTTGACACGAACGGTCTTGGCCACCACATTGGGGTGCGATACGGCGAATGAGCACCGGTAGGCGCCAACTTCGCCCTGTCCTTCCACCAAGCACACCAAACGCATGTCCTATTCCTGAAACAGCCTCATCCGCGCGGGACTGGGTACGCGTTTCAGGTCGGGCGTCAACTGGTTGTTCCGGAGCATCTCGCCTGGGGTTTTCAGGCGGCGCTTGATGACCGACCGTTCGGAAGGTCCGATCGGAGCGATCGAAGTCGTTCCGTCTTCCGCTGAGACCGCCAAGATTGCATCGGCGGGCAAGTCGCGGCTATCCAGTAGATCCGGGCTGTGACTGGTGACGATCACCTGACGCCGTTGCGACGCCTCGAGCAGTGCGTCCAGCAAGACGGCCGCGGCGGCCGGGTGCAACGCGGTCTCCGGCTCCTCGACTCCGATCAACGAAACCCTCTTGCCGCCATTCGGGGACTGGAACAGCGCGAGCAGAATCCCCAGCGCTCCCAAAGTCCCATCGGACATATTAGCCGCCAGGAAGCGGCGGCTCCGGTTGGCGCCCGTGACCGCTTGCTCGAACTCCAACGTCTCCTTCGGTCCCAGTGTCTTTTGCATGACGCGAAGCGTGCCGGGCGCCACCATGGCGAGGAACTCTTCGACGCGCGCCTTGACATCCTCATGATGCTTGGCCAGGTTCGCGAGCACGGCTGCGGCGTTCGATCCGTCTCGAGTGAGGATGTCGCCCGACTCCGGCGACTGCAAGTCACGAATCTTGTCCGGATTCAGGCGGTAGAACCCCATCGGCGCAAACGCCTGCCATGCGGGCCGGAAATCGGGGAGAGCCGAGAGCGAACTCAGCAAAAACCGGTCCGTTGAGTTCGGCACCTCCGCGGCGCCGAGGAATGACGATTCCATGCGAACCACCTTCCCTCTCTCCGCTTCGTACACCGCCTTCCGGGGCTTGCCCGGGCCTCCGAACGAGATTTCGCAAGTCTCCCGTTTGATGGTGAATCCGCCGCCGGCGCGGTCTCCGATCTCGAAGGCGAAACTACCCGCCACGGCCGGCCGGCGAAACTCCAGCTTGATCGCGAAGTGCCGCGGACGCCCCTCGGAGCGCCGTCGCACGTCGTTAATGCCGCCCCGGTCCCGGATTGCCTGTTCCACGGAGTGGTTCAGGCTATCGGCGACGAACCGGAGTGCGTCCAGGAAATTGCTCTTGCCGCTGCCGTTCGGACCCACGAGAAAAGTGAGCGGCCCCAAATCGACGTCGCACGTGGCGATGCTCTTGTAGTCGCGGATCGCGACTCGCGAGATTTCGGTGTCGAGCGGCATTCGGCCTTCTTCCGATCATAGCTTGGGCAGATAGCGGGAGAATCGAGAACCCGGAAACCTCGGGGCGGGAATCGGCGACCATGCTGTATAGGGCCATGAACCACCGTTGGGCCGCGTCCGCGGCGCTGTCTCTCCTCCCCGCGATCGCCGCCGGACCCGCCGCCACGGGCTTCGAAAAGTCCGTCCAGCCCGTCCTCGCCAAGACCTGCGCGCCCTGCCACAACGACCGGCTCGCATCCGGCAGCCTCAACCTGGGGCCGTTCGTCCACCCCGGCTCCCTGGTCGACCGCCGCGACGATTGGGAACGCATCGTCCACAAGATCCGCACCGGCGAGATGCCCCCCAAGGGGACGCCCCGGCCCCCTCTCTCCGAAACGCAGGCGCTCATCGACTTCGTCAAAGCCGAGTTCGACAAGGCCGACAAGAACGTCAAACCCGATCCGGGCCGCGTCACCGCGCGGCGGCTCAACCGCGGCGAATACTCCAACACCATCCGCGATCTGCTCGGGGTCGACTTCCACGCCGAGAAGGACTTCCCCACCGACGATTCCGGCCACGGCTTCGACAACATCGGCGACGTGCTCACCGTCTCGCCGGTGCTGATGGAAAAGTACATCCAGGCGGCCGAGCGCATCGCCGCGCGGGCCATCGGCGCCGATCCTCTGCCGAAGAAGCCCCTCGAATTCGAGTATCACAATAAGGATAAGAAGATCCGCCGCGTGGCGCCCAGCACGATCGAGGCGGTACACCGTGTGGAGTGGGAGGCCGAGTACCTCATCCGCATCGGATTGCCCGGCGAGCGCGCTCCCGACGGCAAGCCGGTTGAACTCGGCTTCTGGATGGACGGCAAGCTGCTCCACAAGCAGACCGTGCAGACCAAGCCCTCCGGACTGGTCTACTTCAATCCCTATTCGATGGAGGAGTTCCGGCTGACGCTGCCCGAGGGCGACCACACCTTCCGCGCCGCGTTCATCGACGACGAGTTCGTCAAGACGCTGGCGCCCGGCGATCTGTACAAGTCCGCCAAGAACAAATACCTCGACTCGATCACGTTCACCGGTCCGTTCCCCTCCAAACTCGAGCGGCCCAGCCGGAAGAAGATCCTGATCTGCGACCCGGCCGCCGGCGCCGCTTGCGTCGACCGCATCCTCGCGCCTCTCTCCCGCCGCGCCTACCGCCGCCCGGTGACCAAGGCGGACATCGCCGCGCTGGCCCGATTCGTCGCGCTGGCCAAGGCGGAGGGACAATCGGCGGAGCAGGGGATTCAGCTCGCGATCCAGGCGATGCTGGTCTCGCCGCATTTCCTGTTCCGCCTGGAGCGCGATCCCGATCCGAACGATCCCGCCAAGGTGCATCGCGTGTCGGATGTCGAACTGGCCTCGCGGCTCGCCTCTTTCCTGTGGAGCTCGATGCCGGACGACGAACTGCTCGCGGCCGCCGAACAGGGCAAGCTGCGGACTCCGGCGGTGCTGGACGCGCAGGTCCGGCGCATGCTGAAGGACGAACGGTCGGCCGCGCTGGCCACCAACTTCGCCGGGCAGTGGCTCGAAACGCGCAACCTGGACAGCGTGAAGCCCGATCCGAAAAAGTTCCCCGATTGGGGACCGGATCTGCGCGACGCGATGAAGGCCGAGACGCGCCTGTTCTTCGAGGCGATTCTGCGGGACAACCTGCCGCTCTCCGAGTTCCTCGACGCTCGCTTCACCTTTCTGAACGACCGGTTGGCGGCGCACTACGGAATTCCCGGAGTGAAGGGTCCGGAATTCCGCCGCGTCGAGCTCGCCACCGGTCAGCGAGGCGGCATCCTCACCCACGCAAGCGTGCTCACCGTGTCGAGCTATCCCACCCGCACATCGCCGGTGATTCGCGGCAAGTACGTGCTGCAGAATATCCTGGGGGCTCCGCCGCCCGCTCCTCCACCGGACGTTCCGCCGCTGGACGAGCAGTCGGCGGGCGTGGCGGGATCGTTGCGGCAGCAGATGGAGAAGCACCGGACCAACGCGGTCTGCGCATCCTGCCACCGGAAAATGGACATCCTCGGTTTCGGGCTGGAGAACTACGACGCCATTGGAAAGTGGCGCACCGCGGACGGGAAGTTCGAGATCGATTCGAGCGGGACGCTGCCGAATGGCAAGACGTTCTCCACTCCGGGCGAGTTCCGGACGATCTTGAAGGAGGAACTGCCCGAGTTCACGCGTTGCCTGACGGAGAAAATGTTGACCTACGCTCTGGGACGCGGGCTCGAGCGCTATGATCGTAGAACGGTGGAAGAAGTGGGGGCCAAGGCCGCCGCTTCCGGATATCGTTTTCAGACATTGGTTCACGAGATCGCGCGCAGCCTGCCGTTCCAAATGCGGCGGGGAGAAAAATCGAAGGAGACTTCACGGCGATGATCACTCGCAAGGCGCTTCCCCGGCGAACGCTCTTGAAAGGGCTCGGCGCGGCCATCGGCCTGCCGGTTCTGGACGCAATGGCCCCGGCGATGGCGTCGAGCAAGCTGCCCGGCAAGGCGCCGGTCCGAATGGCGTTCGTCTACGTGCCCAACGGCATCGACATGCGCAACTGGACGCCGGAGTACCAAGGCAAGCTCGGCGAACTACCACGCATTCTGAAGCCGTTCGAGCCGTTGAAGTCCGACATGACCGTGCTGAGCAACCTGACGCACAACACGGGACGAGCGCTGCTCGACGGCGCGGGCGATCATGGCCGCTGCAGCGGATCGTACCTGACCGGAATCCAGGTCAAGAAGACGATGACCGATATCAGCAACGGCATCTCCTGCGATCAGATCGTGGCCAACAAGATCGGAGCGCAAACGCGGTTTCCGTCCCTCGAGGTGGGCCTCGAGGACGCGCGGCAGGCCGGCGACTGCGACTCCGGCTACTCTTGCGCATACACGAACAATCTGGCGTGGCGGAGCGACACACAACCGCTGCCTCCGACGCTGGATCCGCGCGCGTTGTTCGAGCGCCTGTTCGGCATGGGCGCGGAGCTGACTCCCGTGGAGCGGGCGCGGCAAACGAAGTTCCGCCGTAGCATTCTCGATTTCGTCAGCGGCGACACGAAGAAGCTGCAAGCCAACCTCGGTCCCACCGACAAGCGCAAGCTTGACGAATATCTGTCGTCGATCCGCGAGATCGAGCGGCAGTTGGAAAAGGCCGAGACCGACAACGCCCGCGTCGATCCCGGCATGGCGAAGCCGTACGGCGTTCCGGCCGATTTCGCCGAGCACTTCAAGCTGATGACCGAAATGATCACCGTGGCGTTCCAGGCGGACCTGACGCGCGTGGTGACGTTCCTGGTGACCCGCGAAGGCACGTCGCGCGCCTATCGCGAGATCGGCATCTCCGACGGCCACCATCCGCTGACCCACCACATGAACAAGCCGGAGTTGATGGAGAAGGTGGCCCAGATCAATACCTATCACGCCGCGCAGGTGGCGCAATGGCTGGGCAAACTGAAGTCGAGCACGGAGGCCGGCTCCAGCATCCTGGACAATTCGATGATCGTCTACGGCGCGGGCCTTTCCGACGGCAACCGCCACACGCACGAGGATCTGCCGACGGCGGTGTTCGGACGCGGAGGCGGCCACATCAAGGCTGGCAGGCGCGTGGTGTACCGTCGCGAAACACCGATGTCGAACCTGTTTCTGACGATGATGGATCGCATGGAAGTGAAGGTGGAACAGTTCGGCGACGCTTCGGGCCGGCTGGAAGGGCTCGACCTGGCCTGATGCAGTTCGGCTCCGGGGGTAAGCCGCCGCTCGGCATATTGTTCGACTGCTCGATGGGCGAGCGCATCGACGAGGTGCTCGCGTTGTGTCTGCTCTATGGATTCGACGGCAAGAACGAGTGCCGCGTATCGTCGATCAGCGTGACCAAGGCGAATCTGAAGGCGGCCGCGCTGGCCGACGCGATCGGGCGGTTCTACGCGGGCGAGGTGAGCGCCGCGTTCGCGGCCTTTTCCCGCACGTTGCCGGTCGGCTTGGCTACCGATGGGTATCTGGCGGCGGATACGCCGATGCTCGCCGTCACCGCCAAACACAAGCATTCGGTGAACAAGCTGGTGGACACCGCGGAGCCTTCCGTGGTGCTGCGCAACGCGCTCACCGCGCAGCAGGACGGCAACTGCGCGATGGTGTCCACGGGTTCGGCGAACAACCTGGCGAGACTGCTCGACCTGCACGCTTCCAGGCAATGGATCGAGAGCAAACCGAAGGTGCTGGTGCTGGCGATCGCCGATCCGGGCAGCGCCAGATCGACACGCAAAGTGCTCGCCGAATGGCCTGGACCCGTCGTGGTGATAGGACCGGAAGTGGGTGAGGCAGTGCCGTTTCCCGCCGCGAGCATCGAGAAGGATTTCGCGTGGTCGCCCGCGCATCCGGCGGCCGACGCCTATCGAGCCGCCAAGGCGATGCCGTATGACGCGCCCACCACGGCGCTGGCGGCGGTGCTGTACGCGGTGAAGCCAGAGGGTTACTTTACGGTCTCGGAATCCGGCACGGCGTCGATCGACGATTCCGGCCAGTTGCGATTCGCTCCCGGCGCGGGCAAGCACAAACGGCTGTCGGTGGATCCGGCGAACGCGGAGAAGATCCGGAAGGTCTACACGGAGATGGCGAGCGCGAAACCGGTCCAGCGTCAGCGCCGCACCCGTCCGCCCCAGCAACAGCAGCAGACGCCGCCTCCCAAGGTGGAAACGCCCAAGCCTCCCGCTCCATGACGGATTCGCGATTCGGCGCGGCCATCGCCGCCATCGACGCACGGAACGCGGACGATCCGCACACGATTGTCGTCAACGGCGCGGTCAGGCCGAAGGAGCAGGCTCACGCGGAGATGGTTTTCGACCAGGTGCGCCGGCTTCGTCCCGGTGCATCGGAACCGCTCCTGCTGGCGGCGCGCGCTCACCACGTACGGCGCTGGTCCATCCCGCGGGACAGTCATGGCGCCGGGCGCGTCGCGTACCTGACCTGGCGATCCGCGTTGAAAGAGGTGCATGCGGCCGAACTCCGCGCCGCCATGTCAGCCGCCGGGTACGGCGAAGCGGAGATCGCCCGCGCCGAGTTCCTGGTGCGCCGCCGCGATCCCCGGCGCGACCCGGAGGTTCAGACGCTCGAGGACGCCATCTGCCTGGTTTTCCTCGACACCCAACTGCAGGAGGTGGCGGGGAAGCTGGATCGGGCCAAAATAGTGGATATACTGCGAAAGACGATGCGCAAGATGAGCCCCGAGGGAATCGCGGCGGCGCTGCGCCTGGACCTGCCGGGCGGCGGCCGGGAACTGTTGCTGGAAGCGGCCGGCGCATGAGTCGCGTCATCGGACCCGCGATCCTACTTCTGCTGAGCATCGCATTCTATTGGCGGCTGGTGCTGACCAATCAGTACACTTGGCTCGATTCGCCCGACCTGGCCAATATGGTGGCGCCGCGGTTCCAGTTCATGGCCGCCGAGTGGCACCACCTGCGATTCCCCCTGTGGGACCCGTATCAGTGGTGTGGACAGCCCTTCCTCGGCCAATGGACCGGCGCGGCGATGCCGCTCAACTGGCCCCTGTTCGTGTTCGGAGGATTCGATCAGGGCAAGCTGCGGTTCGATCTGATGAACTGGTACTTCGTGCTCTGCCACTGGCTGGGCGCGGTCTTCTGCTACTGGCTGTGCCGCGATGTGGGACGGTCGCGCGGCGCGTCGATTCTGGCGGGCTGCATCTTCTCGTTCGGCGGATATTTCGGGTCGACCGACTGGCCGGAAGTGTTCACCGGAATCCTGTGGACGCCACTGGCGTTCCTGTTCCTGTTGCGATCGCGCCGCGGCGAGCGGCCCGTTGCCAGCGCGGCTCTGGCGGGTTTGTTCTGCGGCATATCCTGGCTGAGCGGCCACCATCAGGCGCCGTACTACCTGACCCTCGCCGTCTCCGCTACATGGCTGGGGTTGGCTGTCGCGGACGGGCGGCTCCGGCCGCTTCGAGACGCGGCAATCACGATCGTATTCGCCGTGTTCGGCGGAGCGATGCAGTTGCTGCCGGGCCATGAGTACGGCAAGCTCGCCTATCGGTGGGCGGGGACCAAGGAGCCTCTGACGTGGGCGGATTCGATCCCCTATGACGTACACATGCGGTACGCGTTGCAGGCGCCCGATCTGTTCGGAATCGTGTTGCAGGGCTACGGAGGTCACGTCAGCCTGCTGATCGGCGCGGCCGCGGCAGTGCTGGTGGTTCGCGGTGTGGTGGCCCATTGGGGCGACGTCGCCGTGCGCGTCATGACGCTGGTGGCGGTCGGCGGCCTGCTGTTTTCCATGGCCGAATGGAACGTGTTCTATGGCGCGCTGTACGCCCTGGTTCCGGGGTTCGAGAAGGCGCGCGTGCCCGCCCGTACGACAATGCTCTTCGGCTTCGCGGTGGGACCGCTGGCGGCGTTCGGGCTGGACTCGTTGCGGGAGCGGGTGCCGCGGCGGCTGATCCACGGGGTTCTGGCGGCGGGCGCGGCTAGCGCCTGCGTGGCGCTCGCATTGGGCGCGGTCGGTAAGGGCGATCAGATCGCCCGATTCTCGGCCGTTGGCTTCGCGCTGGTGGCGGCGGCCGGGGTGCTCGCGTCCGGCAGCCGGTGGATTCCCGCCGGCATGATCGCGTTGGCGATGATCGAAATGAATCAGGCGCGCGTGTTGCTGCCCATCCTCGAGCCATCGCCGGATTCCCCACTGAAGAGGCTTTCCGCCCACCGGGATCTCGAGATCTTTCTGAAAGGGCAGCCCGGACCCCATCGCGTGGAATACGCCGACGAGATCGGTTACAACTTCGGCCAGTGGCGGCTAATCGAAGCGATCGGCGGCTTCGGAGCGGGCTTCACCGTCAACATGCACGAGATGGATTGGCCCGGCGAGAAAACCCGCGACCTGCTCGGCGTCACCTACACCATCGCCAAGAAGCCCACTCGGAGAGGTCAGGAGGAGGTATTCTCCGGCCAGGACGGGTGGAAGATCTTCAGGAACCCCGGTGCGTTTCCGCGCGCGTGGATCGTGCGGGAGGCGCGGGCCGCGAAGGACCGGAAGGCAGTTCGCGAAGGTGTGGTCGATCCCGCCGCCGACCTGCGCCGAGTCGCGTTCGTGATGGGGGATCCTCCCAAACTGGACGGCTGCGGCGACGCGGGCTCGGTCCGTTGGCTCGATCGCAAGGCGGGACGCATCCGGCTGGAGGCGTCGTCCGGATGCCGGGGGATGCTGGTAGTGGCCGATACCTGGTACCCCGGGTGGAAAGCGCGTGTGGACGGAGCGTCCGAGCCTGTGCTGGAGGTGGATGGCGGGTTGCGGGGCGTGGTGCTGGGGCCGGGCAAACACATGATCGAAATGTACTTCGCGCCGTGGTCTTTTTACGTTGGCACGGCGATGACGGTGTCGGCGGTCGTAGCGGCGCTGCTCCTGTGGTTCCGCCTGCGGTGGTAGGGGTATTCCCGGATTGTGGGAGTGGTGCAATATCGGACGAATCTAGGGTGTCCGATGGATGGCTCATGGAAGTACAACGCGCCGATGCCGTCTGCAGTCTGGTTCTCCTGCAAGGCCGGGGGATTCCCGTGGAGTGCGTCATCGACGTGGGGGCGGCGGAGGGATCGTTCTTTTTGATCCGCCACGAGGCGGGTCTGTTTCCCCGCGCGCGGCACTTTTTCGTGGACGCCATGGATGAAAACCGGCCCCTGTACGAGCGAATCGCGGCGGCGTTTCCGGCGGAGCACGCCATCGCGGCGGCGGCGAACTTCGACGGCGAGACGGACCTGCAAGTGGATCCGGGAGCGTACAACACGCATGTCCGGGGATTGCAACCGGAGGCTCCGCGCTACGCTTCGCGGCGGGTGGCGGTGCGTACGCTCGACGGCCTGTGCGCCGAGCGCGGGCTCGGCGGTCCGTATCTGGTCAAGGTGGATGTACAGGGAGGGGAACTCGACGTCCTGCGCGGCGCGTGCAAGGTGCTCGAGGGCGCGTCGATCGTGGTTCTCGAGGCGCAGATCTGCTTGTTTCGGGACACGTTGCCGGATCTGATGGAGTTCATGCGGACGCGGGACTTCGTGCTGTACGATCTGACCAACCTGTCTTACTATCAGAGCGACCACACGCTCTACCAGTGTCTGGCCGTGTTCATCGCCCGGCGGTTCGACTTCCGGCGGCAGGAGCCGTACCCGAGCGCCAGCGCTGAGGCGACCGAACGAGAGCGGCTGGCCGCTCGCCAAAAGTACATCCGGGACCGGATCGAGCAGACCTGCGCGGTTCGCGCCGGCCCCGTCCACGCAACTCTCCCGGACGGGGCGGGTTTCAGCTTAAGATAGAAGCCTTGCCCCAGATGCAGCCGCGTTTTTCGATCCTGCTGGCGCTTGCCGCCGTCGCCGCCTGGGGGCAAGAACCCGGGTCGGGCCCGGTCAGCCAGACCATTCGGACCGACTTCATCCGGTCATTCTTCCGGAACGGCTTCTCCAATCTGGTTTCGTTGCCACCGGTCGCCGACGTGCGCCGCCTGGGGTCGGTGGGGCTGGTGCAAGAATTTCTGGACCTCAACCGTCAGCAGCGATACGCGCTGGTCCGGGCGAGCACCAACGATTTCGTCGCGGAAGGCGTGGAGACGGTCTTCCAGGTCTATCCCGCGAATTACACCTACTACTCGAGCATCGGGCCGAACACGGCCGGCTACCCTACGACGGACACCACCAACTGTCCGGCCTTCAGCGGCAACTCCTGTACCTTCCAGATCTTCGACAGGAACCACGCGCTGTTCGTGTTTCAATTCGCGACATCGACGATCAACGGCACCAACTTCGCGGTGCGGGATCCGTTTTTCACGCGTTGGCGTCTGCTCGGGGCGATGTCGGGGATGGGCGCCGCCATCGGGCCGGAAGAGGCGGTGACGTCCGGCGCTGCCACGGGCGTCGCCGGGACTCTACAACGATTCCAGGGTGGTGGCATCTACAACCTGACTTCGGGGGCCCTGACCGGGCGATTGGTTCCCGTACAGCAGCCGGTGTGGGACGTGTACCAGTCGCAGGGCGGGCACGGTGGCTTCCTCGGATTTCCCACCGGGGATCCGCTCCTGATCTCTCCTGAGGTGCGGCGGCAAAATTTCGAGGGTGGCGCGATTGACCTCCAGGCCGGGACCGCGACTCTCCGTTTGCCTGTGGCGACCGTGGTGGTGGACGTCTCCGCGCCTACCCAGCGGCTGGGGCTGGGCGACACGATCACGCTTCAGGCGTCCACTTTCGCCGGGAACGGCGGGAGGCTGGAAGGCCGCCAAGTCGCCTGGTTGTCGTCGAATACGCGAATACTGGCATTGGATACGCGAAACAATGTCGCGACGGTTCGGGCCGTTGGCGGGGGAACGGCGGCGGTTACGGCGGTCAGCGAGGGAAAATCGAGCAGGGCGGTGACCTTCTTCGTTTCCGCGCCGTGCTGCCAGATCGGAGAGGGCGCCCCGACGGCCCTCGTTTCGCAGTCGTTCGCGGAGGCGGTCACGCGCGGACGGCTCAACTTGAAGCTGCCGTCTCCGTCGCCGGTTCGCCGCGTGGGCACGGGATACGTGCAGGAGGCGCTCGGCGCGGATGGCGCCACGGTATACCTGCTCGCCAAGCCCGATTCGAGTCCCACCACATTCATTGTGTCCGGCGCCATCCTGGCGCGTCATGAGGAGCTCGGGGGGCCGGGCGGCGCGCTCGGCTATCCGGTCGCCGATCAGACCCTCGGAGGGCGGCAAGTCTTTGAAAACGGAGCGCTTGCTGGTAGCCCCGTCACGCTGGTCACGGCGCCGGTCCTGACTCGATGGGCCGCCCAAGGCTACGAAAGCTCTCCCGCGAGGCTGCCGGCGGCGCCGCCGAAAGAGGTGCTCAGCTTCAACGCGACTCTCGGGGTGAGTCAGACGTTCACCGGGGGAGTCTACTACGCGCACGCGAGCGGATCGCTCATCAACCGGGTGTTCCTCGTGTTGGGCGCGACTCTGACCCGGTATGACGCCGCCGGCGGCGCGGCGGGCGCGCTCGGACTGCCGGTCTCCGACGAAACCACCCTAAGCGGACGCAGGAGGCAGGAGTTCGAGGGCGGGTTCGTCTCCTACGCGCTTGGCGAGACCGAGGCCCAGGTAGAGGCGAAACCCCGCCGTCCGCAGATCTCGGCGACTCCTGGCAGTGTCGCGGCCGGAAGCCGGATTCGCGTGGCCGCAGGTGGTTTCCGGGAAGGCTCGCGGTTGCGGATCACGGTTGGCAGCCAGCCCGACTTTCTGGTAACGACGGTCAGCGGCGCCTACGCATGGGAGATCTTCGTGCCAGTGGCTGCCGAGTCGGGGCTGGTCAACCTGCGCGCGGCCGATATCAACGGGTCCGACTTGGCGGTGGGGTCGTATGTAGTGCTTTCGACCGCGGAGACGCTGGCCCGGGTCACCAAGATCCGGGGCGACCTGCAGACCGGATATCCGGGAGCGCGGCTGCCGCTACCGTTGCGCATTCTGGTTCGGGACGAGAACGGCACCCCGCTCACGGGGGTGACGGTCCGGTTCAATCCCTCCCCCGGAGCCGAGATCGAAGATGCGTCGGCGCGGACCGACGAAAAGGGCGAAGCCCAGGCTTACCTGCGACTGCCACTGGGCGAACTGCCAGCCCTGGCGACAGCGGATGCCGGGCGTCAGGTGGTCACTTTCGCCGCCCGGACGATCACCGGCAGCTTCACCAATTTCCCAGCGTTCAAATTGACGGGTTCCACGGCGGAGGTGAAACTTGGCGCCGAGCAGGCCACCCTCGCGCAAAGAGGGGCCCTGTTGGCCTCTTCGGCGTCGATCCTGCGCTATCTGCAGAACAACAATGACCTCGGTTCGCCCAACGGGCTGGCCGACCCGCTTGCCCTGAATGCGTTCTTGAGGGATTTGTGCGTCTTCGACTCGCACGGCGAAAAAATCTGCGACGGCCTCTTCGCGGCGCCGGGAGCGGGCGAGAATAACGTGAATCCCTGGCGGCTCCCGGCGTTCACGGGCGGTGGGTTCGATGCCGTTCCGGTGGAAGCGACGCGGGAGAAAGTTCGCGATGTGCTCGCCGAGGGGCGGCCGGTCCTGTTGGGCTTGGCCCTTTTCTCGGGGAACACCCCGCTCGGGTCCCACTTCGTGGTGGCGACCGGTGTAGGCGCGGGCGGCCAAATGCTCATCCACGATCCGTCACCGGTGCTCGACCGCGCGTTGCTCGACGACTACTTGGCCGGATTCACCGCCGGCGGCGCTTCCGTTCGGGGCGTCCTCACCGCGGCGATCGACTTCGATACCCGAGCCTCAGGTTCGGGTGCGTTCGTTGTCGCGGCGGGCGCCGAGCCCTCGGTGGCGTCTCGAACCGGGTTCTGTGGCTCCGTGGCGTCGTGGCCATCGCGCGCCGTTGGCGCGGCGCTGCCGGGCTCCGCCGGAGCGTCCTACTTCCGCTATTGCCCTGGCGGCTCCAGCGAGTACCAGCTAGAGGCCGCGGGTCCGATGCTATTTCTCGACCTGGGCAATACCGGGGGCCAGTTCGCGCTGGACGGCGCGGCTCCCGCGTATCGGGCGAGCCGCCTGGCCAACCTTTGGCAGCCGTCGCCGCTCGACGTTTCGTTCAGCGCCGCGTCGGTCCTGAACGCCGCGAGTCTGACGCCGTCACTGTCGCCGGGGACTCTCGCGACTTTGCTCGGCTCCGGACTGGCCAAAACGGGGGAACCGCCCGTGATCGCCGTAGGAGGACAGGCCGCAACCGTCATAGCAGCCACGCCCTTTCAGGTGAGCTTCCGGATTCCAGAAAGCCTTGCTCCGGGCGTCCACCCCCTCGCGGTGACCTCGCCGTTCGGACAAACCGAGCGGGAGGTGAACTTGGTCGAATTCTCGCCGGCCCTCTTCACGTCGGACGGACGGCGAGCCGTGGCCGTCAACCAGAATGGAGCGGCGAACACGACCGCGAACCCGGCGCGCCGCGGAGAGGTTATCGTTTTCTACGGAACGGGCTTCGGCGCTCTGCGGGCGCAAGGGAATCAGCAACTCACCGTCACGCCTCCGGTGGTTGAGATCAACGGCCGGACCGTGGCGGTACAATACGCCGGGGCCTCTCCCGGACAACCCGGCGTTTACCAGTTCAATGTGGCAATTCCCACCGATCTACCGCCCGGACTCTCCGTGGAGGTGCGGTTCCGGCAGGGTTCCGTCGCCGCTCCACCGGTCCTTGCGGCGATTCAATAGCGAAATGAAGAAAACTATTGACTTCCTGGTACGCCCCGTGATTAAATCGAGGACTGGTACTATAGCCGTGGCACGCGGTCCGCTCCTCCGTCTCTTCGCATCCGTCTTTGGCGTTGCGGACAGACTTGACAACGCGGATGCCGAGTGTCACAATTGCTGTGTCCAGTTCTAGGTAGTCCCATCTTCAGGCATTCATCCACGAATGAATCCCGAGAGCACAAAAGAAGACGGTCAAAATAAGAACAAAAACAAAAGTCGGTATCGCAGGTGCGGATCAACAGGAGCCGAAGCGAGGAAAACGCATCACGGCCAACCGGCCGGATAGCACGTCCCGGATTCGACTCCAAGTCTTGAAACCAAAAGATTTTGAGGCTCAGGTTGACAGAGACTTTCCACAATTCAGATTTCCAAATTGCACAAGGAGAAGGAAATGCTTGATTTTCGCAAGTCATTCCTAGCGGCCGCGTTCCTCACCCTCGGGTCGGGTTCGGCGTTCGCCCAGTTTCCTGGGTTTGTTTCGACACTGAGCTGCATCGCTCAGTCGGCGGGTACCCCGTCCATCCGCGCGGAAGGCGTGGCCGAGTTGGTTGGTGACATCCTCATCACCTGCAACGGCGGCACCTCGACCGCCCCGGACCGGATTCTGCCCCAGTTGAACATCCAGATTTTTTCGCAACCGAGCATCAACATCACCAGCCGTGTGTTGACCGGCGGCGGCAACAACATCGAGTTCAGCGAAGCGCTTCTCTTCATCGACGAGCCGACGCCGGACAAGCAGCGCCCCTGCGGCACCGCCGGATTGTACCCGCACTCCGTTCCGAACGGTTCCGGCCAGACGATCATCGCCGGCGTTTGCGGCGCGATCGCCGGTACCGGCACGGGCTTCAACACCTACGACACGATCACCGGCCTCAGCCCCGCCGCCCCGGCGATCGCTGGTGAGCCCACTTGGCGCGGCAACACCTACCAGGCGCGCCGCTCGGGCACCAACTCGCTGCTCTGGCAAGGTATTCCGTTCGATCCTCCGGGCACCAGCGGCGCTCGCGTCCTCCGCATCACCAATGTGCGGGTGAACGCCAGCCAGCTCGGCGTTCCCGCCGGTTCGCAGGCCACAGTCGCGATGCTGGTCTCCACCAGCGCGTCCGGTGTCTTCGCGAACGCTTTCGGTGGTGGCCCGATCGCCCTGCCGATCACGAACCCGACCCCGACCGTGGCCATTGCTCAGACCTCCCTCGACTTCAATGTGGCTGACCCGCAAACCTGCTTGCAGTGCGAGCCCGCCAACACCGACTTCGTGGGTGACAACTCCAAGGCTCTCAATTCCAAAGGCGCGCCGTGCGACAGCGTGATGGGCAATCTCCGCTTCACCGAGCGGTTCCCGACCGTCTTCCGCCGTCGCAGCATCCGTCTGCCCATCGGCGACTCCGATGCACGCTTGGCCCACCTCGCGACGACCCCGAACCTTTCTCAGGATTCCCTCGGTACCATTTACCAGACGGAGACCGGCTTCTACAAGCAGGCGTCTACCTCCAACTGGCCTAGCGCACTGCAAAACGGCACCGTTGCGGTGGGTACCAGCGACGGCGCCCTTGGACTGGCCGACCACGGGACCCGCCTGATCGTTCGGTTCTCGAACGTCCAGAGCGGATTGGCCATCTGGCTCCGTGGGATCAACCCGATCAACACCCTTCAGGGCGGCAACCTGAACACTGGCATCCGCACAGGTACCTTGACGCTCACCACCAGCGACAGCAACGGCGGCGGCGCGTTTAACTACCCGGGTACCGGCGGAGCTCCCGCTGGCCTCGGTTACACAGTCAACGCTGTCTCCATCGTCGGTGGAACCGGCCAGCTGGCTTTCGAAGTCGCCAACGCCGACACCACCACCATCGAGCGTGTCGATATCCCGATCATCATCGCCTACCGCCCCAACACCTCGGCGAACCTGCCGACCTTGGGCACCTCCTCCGTGTCTGGCGGCCTCGCGCCGATCAGCACGGTGGCGACCGCGTCCGGCACCGGCGCTCCGCTGCCCCGCTTCGTCGACTCCTCCGTCACCCGGACGGTGCTGACCATCAACTCCTGCCGCTCGAACATCCTGTTCCCGTTCGTGTCGAATCAGGCTGGCTTTGATACCGGTCTCGCCATCGCCAACACCTCCAAGGATCCCTTCGGTACGTCGATTCAGACGGGCGCTTGCTCGATCAACTTCTACGGCACCGTGGGCAACTCGAAGGTCTGCCTCAAGTTCCCCTCGCCCTCCATCACCGGTGGCGACCACTTCATCTGGGCTCTGTCCAGCGGTGGCGCTGTCACGGCGACGGCCGGCTTCCAGGGTTACGTCATTGCCCAGTGCGAGTTCCAATACGGCCACGGGTTCGCCTTCATCAGCGACCTCGGCGCCCAGCGGCTCGCCATGGGTTACCTGGCTCTGATCATCGACGACGGCATCCCGTCTCGCTCCAAGAGCCGTTCCGAGACTCTCGGCCACTAAACACGGTCGATTCCGGATCGAACCCAACGGGGGAAGGCGCGAGCCTTCCCCCGTTTTCAGCGATTCCGCAACCAAATTTTTTAGGCTGCCAGAACATTTAATTTCATTGTTGTTTTAGGCTGAATCCGACTCGCGAGCAGGTTCTCATTGTTGCGGGGCGCTTGCGTTG
>SXGT01547819.1_pt1 | contig 34469 bp, 27 predicted proteins | sample 3176221 | NCBI WGS metagenome assembly SXGT01 (sample SAMN11356862, study PRJNA531348) | freshwater metagenome | isolation source: freshwater sample F1-120 | place: China: Fuxian Lake, Yuxi | collected 2017-12-25 | reverse complement strand
GAGGTCCTTCAGGTTGGTCTTCAGGGCCGCGGGGTTCATGGCGATCAGGGCGTCGAGTTCATCGCCCGCGGTCATGACCTCGTTGCTTCCGAAGTGGATCTGAAAGGCCGAGACCCCGAAGGTGGTGCCTTGGGGCGCGCGAATTTCGGCCGGGAAGTCGGGAAACGTGGCCAGATCGTTTCCAGCCAGAGCGGTTTCGACGGCGAATTCGGAACCGGTAATCTGCATCCCGTCGCCGGAGTCGCCGGCAAATCGAATCACGACGGCGTCCCGCGGGATGCGGACCGGTTGACTCGGGCTGGTGGTGGTCATTCGGATACCTCGGTGGAAAAGTGACCTATCAAACTACCGCTATGGCGGGCGTTCCGCCTCTGGCCGGGACTACACCGGCAACGGGACCCGGTCGATCTCACTGATCCGGCTGACATCGACCTTGGTGACGACGCCTGACTGATCCACTTCCGAGATGTTGGCGAACCGGGCGCCCCAGACGATCTCGGCTCCGGCGTATGACATCCGGGTGTGAACGGTTTCGCCGAAGACTTCCTCGACGGCGGTCAACAGCACGAACAACTCCGGGGCCCGGGCCATCAAGGTCTCGGCGTCGAGTCCAAAGAGCGGGCTGGCGCGATCGATGGGGTGGACGACGGTCCAGGTGGTCGGCATGAAGACCACCTCGTCCCGCTCCAGGGTCAACCGCATGAATTCCCGACTGGAGCCATCGGCCTTGAGGAGTGAGATGTTGACCACGACCGCCACCTGGATCAACTCGGTGTGCCGGGCGTTGGCCAAGCGGAACATCAGGGCTTTGCCCCCCTGGTACGGGGCGATCGTCGCGACGTCGCTGAAGACCACCCCCGCCCGGGGTCTTGAAATCCGGGCAAAGACCACCCCCGCGGCCGCGGCCGCGCCCAAGAGACCAACCAGGGATTCGAAGGCGCCGAGGATGTTGGCGGCCATCGAATGGGGCACGATGTTGCCATATCCGATGGTGGCGAGGGTGTGGACGCTGAAAAAGAAAGCGTCGATGAACCGGCCCGCGATGGTGGTCGCGACGCCCCCTTTCAAAGCATCCGGCCCGAGCAACAGGTAGCCGGTGGCGAAGACGGCGTTGGTTCCGAAGTAGGCCAGGGCAACCAGACCCAGGAACTTGGGCCAGCTGGTAGTCAGGAGGTAGCTGTAGACCCCGACCGATTCGACGAACCGAAGACCGACTCGCCGGGCGGAGAACGTCCCGTCTCGCTGCAGGAGCCGGCTCCGGCCCCCGCGGCTTAGGCTTCCGCCAAACCCCAGGTCCGTCGGGGGCGGGCCGGCGTTGGTGGGAATGCGTTCCGGGTCGCTCATACCGTGGGAATCAGAGGTACCGCTCTCGAATCACCTGGAGGTGGTGGGTGACGTGCCCCGCGAGGATGTGGGCCAGGGCGCGGACGGAGACTTCTTTGCCGCTCGCGATCCCCCGGCGGGTCCGAGCCTCGACCGGCAGACCGGCCAACAAAGCCAAGCTCGCGCTCCGGACCGCGACCCACTCGTCGACCAGACTGGTCAGCGACCGGGCGTTGAACTGGCCGGGCTCGATCCACACGTTCTCGTCGAAGCTCGGGAGGGGCGTCGGGTCAGCCCGGGCAAAGCTCACGATCCGGTAGGAAAAGACCCGCTCGGTGTCGAAGATGTGCCCGACGCATTGCTTGATCGTCCACTTCCCCGGGGCATAGGCGAACAGCGCCTTCTCTTCGGATAGCGGCCGGAGGAGGTTGATCACCTCGGGAATCTGCTCCGCCAAGATGGTCAAGAGGTCGCCGGCGGGCACCTTGTTGACATAGGTCCCGTAATACGGCGCGAACTCGTCGGCGCCGGGTCGGTCGTACTTGGTGGTCGACATATTACCGTCTCACGAAGCGAAGGTTTTGAACCCGGCCGGCCCCCAGTCGGAAGCCGTCCACCCGGCCATTCTTGGCGCGCGAAAATTTCAGGACGATCCCCATCGGGCCCGTGAACCCGTCCTTTTCAGTCGGTCGCAAGGTAATCGGGGTTCGTTCCCCGACATGGGCCGTGAGGCCGGAGTCGGTTGCGGCCAGACGGTAAGTGACGTCGAGCTCCGGGCTGAAGTATGATCCCGTCAAACCGGCCAGCTCGGCGGCCCCAACCGGCACGGCGGGCTTGGCCGGATTGTTTGATCCGTCTTGGGCGGTCAACTGAATCGGCCCGGCCTTGGCGCCGATGAACACGTCGGCGACTTGCTGGCCGAGGGCGATGGTGTTGGCGGTGGCGACATTGCAGAGCAGCGCGAGCGAAAGCCGCCGGGACGGCCAGCGGGCAAGGTAGGTCCGATAGCCGCCGGTAGCGCCGCTATGGGAGATCTCCGGTCCGGCGCGGTATTCGGTCATGAACAGCCCGCCGGCGTAGCTGATTTCCTTGCCGTCGGTGAGCCGGCCGCGCTGCTGCATCAAATCCACCCAAGGCTGGCCCCCGATGGTCGGATGAGTCAGATGTTCGTTCCACTTGAGGAGATCGCCAACGGTGGTGAGGAGCCCTCCGGCCCCGTACACACTCATGAACGGCATGTCGACCTGGTAGGCTCCGGCTCCGGTCCGTCCGTAGGCGGTGACCCGGCCCGGGACGACCCGATTCCAGTCGTCCCGCCATTGGGTGTGGGTCATGCCTAACGGCTTGAAGAAGACGGCTTGCGACATTTGGGCCAAGGACTGCCCGGTTACCCGTTTCACGACCTCGGCCAGCAGCAGGTAACCGGAGTTGCTGTAGAGGAAAGCCGAGTTCGGCGGAAAGTTGAGTTCTTGCTGGCGGTACACCATCGCGAGGGCCCGGTCCATCGTGTAGAGATGGGTGCCCGGTTCGACGCCGGCCAGCGAGAACAGGGTCCACATGTCGCGGATGCCGCTGGTGTGGTTCACCGCCATCCGAATCGTGACCGGGCTCCCGTAGTCGGGGAGTTCGGGCACGTACTTTCGGATCGGGTCGTCGAGACTCAGCTTGCCTTGGAGGGCCAGATAATTGATGACCCCGGTGGTGAACTGCTTGGCCACGGAGCCGGATTCGACCACGGAAAACTCGGTCATCGGGGCGCCGGACTCGAGACTGGCCATGCCGTAGCCCCGGCGGAAAACCGGACTACCGGCCCGGTCGATGCCGATCGAGCATCCGGGGGCGTCCGACCGATTGATCCCCGCGAATACTTGGTCGATCATGGCCGCGGTGTCCGCCGAGATCTGGGCGGGGAGCCGGCCTGGTACCACAAGCAGCAGAGCAACGAACCATCGCATCGGGAAGCTCACGGGGTTGGTTTCGATTCCGGCAAGAGGGTGACTCGAACGTAATTCTTCCGGTCGAGATACCGTAGGGCCGCCTGCTTGATCCGCTCCGGTGTCAGCAGGGGCAGAAGATCGCTCGGATCGAGAATCACCTTCGGGTCATCGCCGTTCTGGTCAACGGCCGCCAATTGGCCGAGCCAGAAGCCGTTTTCCTTGAGGTCGGTTTCGCGCGACCGGATGGTCGTTTCCCGGATCTTGGCCAGGTCTTTCTCGCCGGCGCCCTGTTGCTGGAGGGTGTCGATCTGGGCAAACACCGCGGCCAGAAGTTGCGGAACCCGATCGGGAGCCGACCCGAAGCTCACGCTCAAGGTGTATTCCTCCCGGGGAATCCGGGTCGGCGCCGGGCTGACCGAGACGCCGTAGGTGCCGCCGAGTTCTTCGCGAAGCTGCTCGCGGAGCTTGATGTCGAGCACGTCGGCCAGGCTCCGGAGCACGAAGCGCTCCTGGCGCGAGAACGAAAACGGCCCCGAGAAGACCAGCTCGGTCTGGCTCTTGGGTTCGATGCCCCGCTTGACCTCGCGTTCCACCACACCGGCCGGCGGCTTGATCCCGATATCGCGCCATCGCTCGCCTCGCCGGGTGGCGGGAAGGTTACCGAGGTAGCGTTCCACCAGCGGCTTGACCTGCTCCAGCGTCAGCGATCCGACCAGGACGAAGGTAAAATCGCTGGCGTCTCCGAACCGGTCGCGGTACACCGCCAACGACCGGTCGAGGTCGAGCGAGTCAATGATGACCGGGGCGAGCGGCCGGCTCCTGGGGTGATGGCCCGACATCGTGGCGACCAGGGTGTCGCGGAGCGCGGTGGCGGGACTGGCGCCCCGGTTAGCCAACTGGGCCCGGGCGTTGGTCTTGAAGGCCTCGAAGGCTTGCGGGTCCCGCCTTGGTGCCGTGAAATAGAGATAGGTCAACTGGAACATCGTCTCGAGGTCCTGGGGCGACGCCTGCCCGCGGATGCCTTCCTGATACGCGCCGAGGAACGGGGCCACGAACACCGATTTTCCGGCGAGCTTCTTCTGGAGCTCGATCAGGCTGAAGTCCGCCAAGCCTCCGAGCGACACCAACTGGGTGGCAAAGACGGCGGCGGTAAAGAGACTGTCCGGGGTTAGAGAGTTCCCCCCGGGGCTGAAGCCGGAGAACAACACTTCATCGGCCTTGAAGGTGGTCGGTTTGACGATGACCCGGATCCCGTTCTCGAGAGTCCATCGGGTGACCCCGAGCAGAGTATCCCGGGTCTCACTGACCACCGGGCGACTGACCAGCCCGGCCTCGACCAAAGGGGCGGCGGAGACCGTCTCCTGATAGGCCGCCACGTCGGTGCTCCGAACCCGGTCGAACAGGGCCAGCAGTTCCGGCGGGCCCGGCACTCTGACGCTCGGCTTGTCCGGCGCGTTGACCAAGAGAATCCGGTCTTTCAGTTTGAGCCATTCCTGCGCCGCCCGATTCACTTCCGGCAGCGTCACCGTCGGAAGCATGGCCTTGATCATCGCAAACTCGGCCGCGATTCCCGGTGACGGGTCGCCGGTCAGGAAGAGCTGGATGTATTCCTCGACGAACGCGCCGGACTCGGTCTTGTCCCGCTCGGCGAAGGCTTGTTCGTAGCTCCGGAGGTAGTCCTGCTTGGTGCGCTCGAGTTCGGGAGCGGTAAAGCCATGCCGGTCGACCCGTTCGACTTCGGTCAGGACCGCGGTCAGGCCCCGAAGGATGCCGGTGTCGGCCACCGCGGCGCCGAGCGAGAAGGCCTCCGTGCCCCGGACAAAACGGCCGGGCCCGCCGCCCGCGCCAATGAAGGGCGGGTTTGGTTGCTGGGCGAGTTCGGCCAGCCGCTGGCCCAGCATCGAGGCGTAGAGTTCGCCGATCAGCGAGCGCCGATAGGCCGCCCGGCTCGGATCGACCCGGCCGGGACGAAGGTAGTACGCGCCGACCGACGTGCTGGTGGCCTCGGCGTCGGTGGCAATCGCGACGGCGGTGGAATCGCGGGCCGGCACCGAGTACTCGACCCGGGGCCGCCGGGCCCGGCGGACCGGGATCCGCCCAAAGTGAGTCCGGATCAGTTGGATGATCTGCCGGGGCTCGAAGTCGCCGACGGCCACGACCGCCATCAGGTCGGGCCGGTACCAGTCGCGATAGAACCGGGTGAGCGCCGCGGGGTTGAACCCTTCGAGCGACTCCTTGGTGCCGATCGGGAGCCTGTCCTTATATCTGGAGCCCCGGAAAATTACCGGGAACTGTTTCTTCTGCATTCGGTTGCCGGCGCCCTGGCCGAGCCGCCACTCCTCGACCACGACCCCGCGTTCCTTCCGGACTTCCGCGGTGTCGAAGCTGATGCCGTGGGCCCAGTCCTCGAGGATCTGAAAACCTTTCCGGACCAAATGGGCGCTGTCGGTCGGCACCAGCAGCTGGTAAATCGTCTCATCGAATCCGGTACTGGCGTTCAAGTCGGCGCCGAACCGCATCCCGATCGCCTCGATGTAGTCGACCAGCGCCTGTTTCTTGAAGTTCCGGGTTCCGTTGAACGCCATGTGTTCGACGAAATGGGCCAGGCCCAGTTGATCGTCGTCCTCCATGATCGAACCGGTGTTGATCACCAGCCGGAGCTCGGCCCGCTTCTCGGGGCGGCTGTTCTTCCGGACGTAATAGCGGACTCCGTTCGGCAGCCGGCCGGTGGTGACCGCCGGGTCGAGCGGGAGGCGGTTGGCCGGGGCGGCCTGGAGCATGGTCAAGAGCAGCGACAGAGTCAGCACGGGAGGCTCAGGGCAGGAGAACGAAAGCGCGTTGGCTGGCGGCGGCGGTGCCGGCGGCTCGAGCTTCCAGACGAAGAAGATACTGACCCGGTTTCGGGCGGCGGAGGTCGAGTTCGAACGCCCCGCCGGAGGCCCGCCACTGGAGACTCATGGTTGGCCGGCCCCGAGGGCCGCGGCCGGCCGGAATAATGGCGACGGCCACGGCCAGGGAGTCGCGGACCGGACCGGTGGCTTCCCAATAGATCCCGACCGGCGTCCGTTTCGAAAACCGGCTGACCGGGAGGGCCCGCGCCACGGCTGCCTCGAGAGATTCCGGGAGATCGTCGGCCACGGCGAAGAATAGGGGGTCGGACAGGATCAACGACCCGGGGGTTGAATCGGACTCGAACACCAGGCGGGTCGCGGCCACCTGGCGGCCCTGGTGGGTCCGGGTTTCGACACTGGCCATGACCGGCCGGCCGGCCAGACGAGCCACCAGGCCGCCTAACGGTGTCACCGAATCGGCGCGGATGACCACCGGCTGGCCCGACGCCCCGATCACGGTGAGCGCCGTGCCGGTGTCAGGGCCCGGGACCGATCCGGCCACCACCAGGGTCGTGTCGCCCCGGGGAAACCGGGCCACCTGGGCCTCGTCCGTCAGGACGAAGCGATCGGCGTAGCTCGGCGCGTATCGAAACCGGGCCCGCTCCGGCGAGAGGTTCCACCGCCAGGGCTGACCGGGGCGTTGGGTTGGAAAAAACTGATACGCCGGCGAGCGCTGGTGCCCCGTGACCCCGGGCGACTCGGCAAGACTCGGCGGCCGGTCGTTGACCGACCACCGGGTGGACCACCCGTACCGAAGCATCAACTCCTCGAGGTCTTTGCCCCAGGGGATGAAGTGGGGCGACCGGGCGTGGGTCAGCAGCGCCGCCATGGTGCGCCGGGACAGCAGTTCGGTTCGCAGATCATTGCCGGGTTCCGACAGGAGCGGCTTGGCCAGGAACACCAACGAATCGGCCAGCCGGCGGCGGCCCTCACAGTCCTGGCCCGCCAGTTGTTTGGCGACCGGGTTGTCGAAGACCACGGTCCAATCGGTCCAGGCACAGCGGACTTCGGCCGGCATCTCGGCGAGGGCCCGATCGAACGCGGAGTCGGCGCTCGGAAAGCGGGCCGCCAAATGGAGTGCCAGTCCGGCCAGGGCGCTGCACCACCACGGCGTGGCTTTGCACTGGGCCGCGACGGCCAGACCTTCGACGGGCCGTTGGTGTTCAGCCAGATACCGAACCCGCTGTCCCAAGATCCAATTGCTGCCGGGCCGTTCGGCGTGGGCCTCGGCGAGGCTCAGGTTGAGTCGGGCTCGGGCGGAAACGACGGTCTCCGGCTCGGCGGGCAGGCTGGTGTCTCGCTCGTCGTACCAGTAGCAGAACCGGCCGATTCGCTCCTCGCAGCGACCGCCGCCGGTCGGGATGACCGGGAGTCTCCGGCGGCGTTCGGACTCGAACCATTCCTGGGCGCTCCGGGCCCGGCGGACGGCCCGGCCGGAGTCGGGTGCCAGGAGCTGACCGGGATTGGGTGGTTGGGCGGCGACGATCGCGAGCAGCAGCCAGTCCATCGAATCAGCGAAAGAGGTGCTGGTACCGGCGTTTGAATTCGGCCTTCCGGGCCAGGGCGCCGGTAGCGGGCAGGCCCCGGCATCGCTGGGCGGCGTGGGCGTCCCATCCCTCGGGCCAGGACTTGAAGATCAGGGTGCGGCAGGCCGGGCAGCGGACTTTCCGCCCGACGACGAGGGAGGCGCTCAGCTCCTCGCCGTTCAGGATGGTGCCGCCCGGGTCGGTGCGGGGGAGGAGTGATGCTTGTTCGATGACTGGTTCGAGCGGGGTGGTGGCGATCAGGGTTTCGAGGCCGAGGGCGCAGGCCGCTTGGAGCAGGTCCCGAGAGACCTGGGGGTACTTGCGGTTGAACTCCTCCAGCGTGCCGCCCCGATCCAAGTGATCGACCAAGGCTTTCACGGGAACTTTGGTGGCGACGAACACCGCGGTGCCCTGGCGGACGCCGGGGGCCCGGCTCACGACCTGGTGCAGCGCCCGCACCGGGAGTTCCCTACTGCGACCGGAGCGAGCGGGCGATCAAGCCGAGTCCGCCCGCCAGGGCGCCGAGCATGATGAGGGTATTGAAGAGACTGGTTGGCTGAAAGAAGATCCGGAGGTTGGCGACGATGCCGACCAGGATGATCAGCATCCCGCCCAGCGCCAGGAACCAGCCGAGGGCTGACTTACCGCTGAAGAACAGGATCCCGATGCCGATCAAGAGCGGAATCAGCGACAACCCAAAGGCGTTGTAGCCGTAGACGGACCAGTAACTGGTGGTGACGGTCACCTGGCTCAGAATCAGATAGCCTCCGCCGACCACCAGGGCCAAACCGCCGAGGAACGAACTGAGCCCGCCGGGCGTGCCGCCGGCGCCGTTGGTGCGGACAGGATCGGTCATAGGGCCGCTTTCACCGCCAAGGGAATGGTTGGACCTTGGAGAATGCTAACGCGAACTCGTCCCGTGGTCGAGGTTTCCCTCACCGTTTGCCGGCCTTCATCACCCACTCGATCCGCCGGGTGTTGCCGACGTCGGCCGTCGGGTCAGCGGTCAGCAGCACCATGTCGGCCAATTTCCCGGGCTCGATGCTGCCCACCTCGCGGTCAATCCGCAGGGTCTTGGCACCGTTCAGTGTCGCGATCCGGAGCACCTCCAAGGGCGGAATCCCGGCTTGCGCCAACAACTCGAGGTTCCGATGGTAGCTCGCCCCGGGGATGACGAACGGGTTCGGCGTGTCGGAGCCCGACACCAGCATCACGCCGCCGTCGTGGAGCGCCTTGATGAAGCGGAGCATTTTCGGCAATACCGCCCGCCCGGCCTGGAAGTCGGCCGGCGACCACGACGCCGTCAACCCGCTGGCCCGCCAGGCGGCAACGACCGATTCCGGTACCAGGCGCAGGTCCGGATGGTATAGGTAGGACGAGTCATTGGCCCAGAACACCGCCTCGTAGATCACCACGGTGGGATCCACCGTTACGTCGTGAGCCTTGAGCGCCGCGATCAGCGCCTCCAGCGCGGGGCGTGAGGCGTCGAGGTCCACCGCCTCGAACGGCCCATAGAAGCGCTTGGCGAGCACTCCCCCAGCGGCGGGCTGGGCGTTGCCGTAACGAACGTAGTCGGCCCGCTGCGCCGGGGTGAGCAGCGAGGAGATCCCGGGGCCGGCGTGGACCAGGAGGTCGACGCCGGCGTTCGCCGCTTCCAGCCAGTCGGTGGCACTGGTGTGGGCGATGGTTCGGACCCCGTTGCCATGGGCCGCGTCGGCGCCGGCCTTGATGAGTGAGGGGTCGAGCGAGCGGTAGAGTTTGATGAAGTCGACCTTGGCCCTGGCCTGCCGCTCCACCTCGGCGACGACCTCGGCAGCGGTGGCCGAGACGCGGGTCGAGTACAAAGAGCGGGCCGACTCGATCACGTCCCCGGCCACGACGAGCCGTGGGCCGGCCACTCGGCCGGCCGCCACGGCGTCCCGCAGCCCGATCGAGAGCTCGGTGTTGCCACCCGGGCTCAAGACGGTGGTGATTCCCATGGCGAGGAAAGCCCGCAGCATGCTATTGGCGAAGGCGGTGTCGAGCACCGCAGGCAGACCGCCCCCGCGTTCGGGTACCACATGCCCGTGCATCTCGATCAGGCCGGGGATGAGGAAGCGGCCGGTGGCGTCGATGGTACCCGCCTCTCGGACATCGCGAAACTGGCCTCGGGTCCCGACTGCTCGGATGCGGTCACCTTCGACCAGTACGGCCGCCCCCGAAATCGGCGCGCGACCGGTTCCGTCGATCAGGGTCACGTTGTCGATCACGGTACAGGACGGGCACGGCGCCGGAGCGGGCCGGCAGCCCAGCAGGCCGGCCACCATCCCGACGGCGATGGCCCCGATCTCGCGATCTCGGATCATTGGACCCTCTCGTCTGCTCTTGTCATGATAAGATCAGCCGGCCTAGTCGTCTGCGCCAGACTCAGCGTCGGTCATGGGGCCGCTTTCACCGCCAAGGGAATGGTTGCATCTTGGAAGAATGCAAACGCGAACTCGCCCGTTGGTCGAGGTTGCCGTCGACTCGGTGGCGGCGGCCGTCATGGCGGCCGAATTGGGGGCCGACCGGCTCGAACTCTGCCAGGACCTCGAGCTGGGCGGGACCACGCCGAGCTTGGGGTTGATCGAGGCGGTCCGGGCCCGGGTGACGATTCCGATGGCGGTGATGATCCGGCCCCGGGGCGGGGACTTCGTCTATGGTCCGGACGAGGTACGGATCATGGCGGCGGACATTGGGCATGCCATTGGGGCCGGGGCCGACGGCGTGGTCGTGGGGCCGTTGACCCCGAGCGGCGGGATTGATCGGGAGGGGTTGAAGCGGTTGGTGGCGGTGGCCGGGCGGGTGCCGGTGGTGTTTCACCGGGCGTTCGATGTGGTGGCGGAGCCGCTTGAGGCGCTCGAGGTGTTGATGGCTGAAGGCGTGGCCCGGCTGCTGACGGCTGGGGGCGGTGCGACGGCGTATGAGGGTCGGGGGGTGATCGGCCGGCTCGTCGAGCGGGCCGGCGGTCGCCTAACGGTGATCGCGGGTGGCGGGGTGACGGCGGCGGATGTCACAGCGCTGGTGGAGGCCACGGGGGTTCGGGAGGTTCACCTGTCCGGGATTCGGTTGGAGCGGGTGGCGGGCGGGGTGTTTGGGATGACGCCGGTGCCGAACCCGGGCCGGTTGCGGGGTGTTGTCGAGGCGTTGGGCGGCTGATCGGGCGGTATCGGCCAGCGGGGTTTGTTGGCTCGGGGCCTCTGGATAAGTCCGACGTCGTGAGCCTCGCAGCGATATCCTGTGTTTCTTGGGGCTTAGCCGGCGGGTCGGGCGGCTTTGCGGTCCGGGCGCTCAGGATCGAAGCGGGGCGAACCCATTGACCGGGGCTGGCTTTCCCCGATCTTGTGGGTCAGAGTGATCACGACTTAGACTGCAAGTGGTCCCTGTTGCGGTATAAGTAAAGGTTAGGCGCCCTACCCTATATCGAGGAGTCAACATGGAGCACTTACTCGACGACCTCGTCGGCCGCTTCGAGCAGGGCCAATGCAGTCGGCGCGAGTTGCTCGCCACACTCGGCGCGCTCGTGGCAATCGGTCGCGTCGGGTCCGCTGCCGCGCTCCGCGCCCCACCGTTTGTCTGTCGCGAACTCAATCATATTACAGTGCGAGTAAGCGACCTGGGGCGCTCCAAACAGTTCTACTCGAAACTGCTGAACCTAAAGGTGCTCAACGAGGACCGGTACACTTGCAGGCTCAGCCTCGGCCGCGGCGTCCTGTCGCTATGGCAAGACTCGGCTCCTGGCTTCGATCATTGGTGCGTCGGGGTCGCGCCATTCACCCAGGCGCGCGCCAGTGCGCAAGACCGCACGAGGGATTCCGTTCGCGACATGCTCCAACGCGACGGCTTCTCTCTCCGGCAAGACGAGGGTGATTCGACTATCTACGTTCGCGATCCGGACGGGAACGTCGTCCAGCTAGAGGCGGCCGATTTCAAGGCGTGACACACCGGCCATTCGCACATGCCGTGTCCACGCACCGCGGCCCTCACAATTGTCAGGCGCCTAACCAGGAATTGAGGCCGCCGAAGGCGCAGTCGCGCCTTCGCGGCTTAATTCCAATTCGTTAGGCCGACTGGGGCTCATTCCTGATAGGAGCAGCAATGGCGACAGCCGTCACTGACTATCGCCCGGGCGCAACGGTTGCGCCCGAGGGCGCGACTGGCGTTGAGGCTGGAGAGCGGATTGAAAGCCTCGACGTACTGCGTGGGATCGCGCTACTCGGGATGTTCCTCGTGCATTTCCGCGACTACTCGATCGACCCCGGGGGTGGATTCGGACACGGCTATCGGCAGTTCTCGAATCTATTCTTCGCGGGGCGTTTCGCCACGATGTTTGCGATCCTGTTCGGTGCCGGCTTCGCCCTGCAGCTCGGGCGCGCCGAACTCCTCGGCGACCACTTCGTGCCCCGGTACCTCCGACGGCTGCTCGCCCTCGGCCTTCTCGGGTTCGCCGTCGATGCGTTCCTTGGCTTCAACGTCCTTCTGGGACTCGCCATTTGGGGTCTGCCCTTGTTGCTGCTACGGCGAGCGTCCAAGAAGGTCGTCCTTGTTCTACTACTCGTGTCTGCGACCTCATCGGCCATCTATGTGTCCGGTCGGGCCGTCTTCGACATGGCCGTTCGCGGTCGTGAAGCGCTGCGCGAGGATCCGGCCCTTTGTGTCGGAGCCATGTACACGCCCGTACTGACCTACGTCGACACGCCTCTCTGCAAGGCTTATTGGCAACGGGTGGATGCGTCCTACCGCGACGTCGGGACGAAGATGCGTTCGACGCGGTACCGTGAGGTGCTGCAAGGCCGTCTGCAGGACATGGCACGATTCTACCGAGCGCAGCACTTTGTCCTGCCGACCCACACGTTCACGCCACTCCTGATTGGTTTGCTCGCTCTCCGACTGGGAGTGTTCGCGCGGCCCAGAGAGCACAAAACGCTGATCGCCGCCGCCATGGCGTTCGGAGTCATCGCATGGGGCATCCACACCTGGCTGCCGCCAATTCGCCTCGTTCCAGCGGCGGCGCCGGTATCCGCCTACGTCGTTGCTGGTCTCGGAAGCAGTCTCCTCCGAGGGTCCTGGCTGGCCTTCGCGTATATCGGCGGCATCCTGCTCTTGATCGCCTCGAGTCCAATGTGGCTGCGAAGGCTGGCGCCGTTTGCGATGACGGGACGGATGGCGCTGACCAACTACCTGCTACAGGCGATCATTCTGGATCTGACCTTCTCGAACTACGCGCTCGGAGCCAAGTTCAGCGCGGGGTACGCCCCACTCGCCGCGCTTGCCCTCTTTGGATTCGAAGTGATGCTGTGTCGGTGGTGGCTAGCGCGCTTTCGGTACGGCCCACTCGAGTGGCTGTGGCGCACCGCCACTTATGCACGAACTCAGCCCTTCCGGCTGGCGCCGTGAGCAGTGGGCAGCCCCCACTGGCTAGGGCGCTCGCCTCAACAACGCCTGCAGATCGTCGCGGGTCCCGTCTCCTGGATCACCATCGGGCCGGAAGGCACTCGGCACATGGACCCTGCGGCTGGGTGACGAGAAGCTTGCGGCCTAACCATGGTTTTGCAGCGGATGGCCGCCCAGCTCCCGGGATCGACCTCAGTTACGGGGTTTCCCTCGGAAAGGACGGTCCGTGTTTTCGACGGGATCAAGGATTCCGGGACGCATTCGCCAAAGCGAGCATCTCGGTCGACGCCGACCTACATTATCCGAATACCATGGTCTGGCACGTGTTGGCCGGCGCCGACCAGGTCGGGGCCCTTGGTCAGGGCCTCACATACTACGATGCGATGCTACGGGCGGGATCGCCGCATGTCCGTGTTGACGTGTTGCCGGGCCTGAGGCATGGCCTATCTGGGCCGACGGACGCGGGAAGGATCAAGATACGTGATGTCATCCTGCAAGAATGTGTTGTCCGCTAGCTGATTCACCCGTCCCCTTCTTCCTTTCCGGAGCGACAGTATGCGAGTTGCTACCCTCGTGTGTGCGATGCTCGCGCCGGCGCTCGAACTTGGCATGGCCGCCCAAGGGCCCGCGAGAAATACCGTGCCGCCCCTCGTCGTCGCCAATGACAACCGGACACCGACCGGGACGCTGCGCGACGGTGTGCTGACGCTCGAACTCGACGTGATCATGGCGCGCTGGTACCCGGAGGCCGCCGACGGTCCCTTCGTGGACGTCGCGGCATTCGCGGAGCGCGGGAAGGCCCCCATGATCCCCGGCCCACTCGTCCGGGTGCCGGTGGGCACCCGCGTCAGGCTCGTGATCCGCAACACGCTGTCGGATACCACGATCGGACTCTGGGGAATGGGCGTCGCCGCCGGTGCCGACACGACCACGATCGGACTCTGGGGGATGGGCTCCGCCGCCGCCGCCGACACGACCACCATCCCGGTACGTCCTGGCGGCACACATACGCTCGAGTTCGTGGCGTCGACGGCGGGCACCTACATGTACGCTGCGCGCAATGCGCCGTGGGGACCCGCCTGGCGCGAGACCGAGCAGCTCGCGGGCGCGATCGTCGTGGACGAACCGGGTGCGCGCACCGACGACCGCATCCTCGTGATGAACATCTGGTCACTCGTTCGGCCCGACGAGACCGACCACAATGCGTACGCGGTCAACGGCCGTTCGTGGCCCCATACCGAGAGCTTCGAGGTCACGGAGGGTGATACGCTCCGGTGGCGCGTGGTGAACCCGACCAAGCAGCCGCATCCGATGCATCTCCATGGTGCCTACTTCCGCGTGGATGCGCGAGGCACCTCGCGGTCGGACACGACGTATGCGCCGACCGCGCAGCGCATGGCGGTGACCGAACTGATGAAGCCCTTTTCCACCATGCGGATGGTCTGGTCGCCGGCCACCCCGGGGAACTGGCTCTTCCATTGCCACAACAGCTATCACGTGAGCGCGGCGGCTCGGCTCGATGCGCCACCGGGCGGCGGGCACGACGCGCACTCGGATGACCCGCGCAAGCACATGTCGGGCCTCGTGACGGCCATCGCGGTACGCCCCCGCACGAACGATCCCGCGCGCACCAACCCGCGGCGCCTTACGGCCGTCGTCGTGCAGGGCACGACGACGGACACCGCGTTTGTCGCCCCGATCGTCCTCCGGCTCACGGCGGACGGACGTTCGACGGCTCCCGCCCCGGTGAGCCCTCGCGGAGACCTGATCGTGCTCACGCGCGGCGAGCCCACCGACATCACCGTGCACAACCGCCTCAGCGAGTCCACGGCGATCCACTGGCACGGGTTGGAACTCGAGAGCTGGTCGGACGGCGTGGCGGGGCTCAGCGGCATCGGAACCCGGGTGGCGCCGGCGATCGCGCCGAACGACTCGTTCGTGGCGCGCCTCACCCTCAAGCGCGCGGGCACCTTCATCTACCACACGCACCTCAACGATCACGCGCAGCTGAGCGCCGGGCTGTACGGCCCCATCGTGGTGCTCGAGCCGGGACAGCGGTGGGATCCCGCGAAGGACCTCGTCCTCACCGCGGGCCTGGATGAGACGGCGCTCGATGGGCCGGCGGTGAACGGCAGTCGCGGCGAGGCGCCGTTCGACCTCCTCGTCGGCCAGCGCGTGCGGATGCGGTTCATCAACATCCAACCCGAGATGCCCGCGACATTCGAGGTGGTTCGCGACTCAGTCCCGGTGGCCTGGCGTGCCCTGGCCAAGGATGGCTTCGAGCTCCCGGCGGCCCAGGCGGTCGAGGGACCGGCGCGGCGGACACTCTGGCCGGGGGAGACCTTCGACGCGGAGTTTGCGCCATTGGTGCCGGGAACGTACCGCCTGCGGATGATTGAATACAATGGCAAGGTCGCTTACGACCGCACGGTGCGCGTGCGTCCGTGATCTGGCGGCCCGTCACCTTTGCGTTGCGCGAGGGGCTGTTGCGACGCACCATCCGCGTGGCGCCGGCGTAACGATGCTTGCTGCAGACGAGTGGGCCTATCGGCGCTTCCGCGCTGGCCGCTTGCCCAAGCAGCCGCCCCAACACCCTGGGGCGAGAGGTAACGGCCGTGAGTTCCGCGACACGAATCCCTGATCACGAGGCCCGGCAGCTGGGCCAGATTGAGCGGACGATCCTCAATGGTTGAGAACCCGGGTTCACTGCGAGTACTTTCCTACCTGCAAACCTGTGTCGCCGTACCGTCGCAGTGGGAGGGTACGCTCGAAGACGGGCGGATGTTCTACGTCCGGTTCCGAAACGGCCGACTTCGAGTCAGCGTCTCTCCGGCTCCTACCATGGACGTCATGGAGGCCGTGCGCGGCGCCGCATTGCTCGAGCAGCTGGTTGACGGACCGGACGACGGATTCATGGAAGAGGACGAGATGCTGGAGATGACTGCCTCCGTTCTCGCCTTTTCGGGTTCGACCAGGCTTCAGAGCGACGACTAGTCGTCGTGGTTGCGTTGGGACGCACGTGAGAGCTCGGGATGACGGCGTTCGGGGCCCCGCAACGCATTGGATGGGGAGGAGGCCACCATGGGAAACAGGGTGACAAAGACGGAGCACGCGGGGCCCAAGAAGGGCGTCGGCGCCTTTTACGGGCGAAAACGCTGGGCCAAGCGGACCTCCTCCGTCAAGCGGCGGCGGGTAGCCCGAGCCGTGATCGAAGAGCAGCGCCGGGACGCTTAATTCGGCCTAATGCCGACCGCCTCGTAGAGCGCTCTGCTCTGGTAGGCCCGGCCGGCTCGGACGACGGTCTCGGTCTTCCGCAGGTCCGTGATCCGAGTGGCGGGTTTCCCGGCCACGATGGCCAGATCGGCCACCTTCCCGACCGCGATGCTGCCGTAGTCGGCGTCCTGCTTCATGACTCGCGCCGAGGTGAGCGTGGCGATCTGGAGCACGTTGGCGGCCGGGATCCCGGCCCGTTCATAGATTTCGAGCTCACCATGCAGCGAGAGCCCGGCCACGTTGTCGGTGCCGGGGACGATCGTCACGCCGGCATCGAACAGGCGCTTGAGGATCCGCCGGTACGCGGCTGACGACGCCTCCGCTCTGGCAACCGCTTCGGACGCTCCGCCGCGGCCGGCCCTCAAGCCCCGCTGCGCCAATGGCGGCAGCCAGTCGATCGTGGGGCCGAACACCGGATCGGTGCCATCCGGGAGCAACCGGGACCGGTTCTGCCAGATGTTGAAGGTCCCGTCCACCACGATGTCGCGTTCCCTGAGGAAGCTGATGAGCGCGGTGACCCGCGGGGCCTCGACATCGAACGTGGGCGATACCAGGGTGGCCACCTCCGAGTACGCCCGCATCCTCGGTACGTAGAGCGAGTCCTGAAAGAAGGTCGAGAACAGGAATGCGGCGTGCTGAATCTCGTCGTAGCCCAGGCGCACGGCTGTGGCCACATCGACCCCGCGCGGAATGTGCCCACTGAGTCGCAGGCCCCGCGCCTTTGCCTCACGTGAGATGGTGGGCACCAGGTCCGGATGGACGAGGTTGTACAGCTTGATCTGCTGGTATCCCAGCGAGTCGTAGCGGGCTACCCATGCTCTGGCCTCGTCCTCGGTGCGTACCAGCACCTCGGTGGGCCCGGCCCAGTTACCCGGCCCCTCGATGAAGCCCGTCAGCACCAGTCGGGGGCTGAGCAGGGTCCCGCGGTCGGCCCGGTCCCGGAGCGAGGTGGCCACGTCGATGTCGGCCGCCATGTCGCGTCCCGTGGTGATGCCGGCCGCCAGCTGCATGACGCCGTCCGCGCTCCCCATGAATGCGTGGGTGTGCATGTCCCAGAGGCCGGGGATGATGGTCTTGCCCGTCGCGTCGATGGCCGTGGCTCCCGCGGGTCCCCGGGTCGATGCGGCGGGCCCCACCGCCACGATCCGGCCGCCCGACACGACGACCGTCGTGTTCGGCCTGATGGCGCCGGTCTCGCTGTCGAACAGGTCGCCGTTCTGGATCACGAGGGCCGGCGCCGGCTTCGGCGCGAACCGGGCGGCGAGCGCCGAGTCTCGCTCATCCAGGTACTTGGTCTCCAGCGCCCTCAAGGCCGGCAGGACCGACTCGGCGCCACGGACGACCGAGATGAACCATGCGGCATTGCTCGCGAAGAGATCGCCGTCGGCGTCGAGCCAGACCAGCGTGGGAGCGAACCCGATCCCGTGGATGGCCGCGAGGCGGACCCGAACGGACACTCCGCCGACCGGCACGGTGGTTTCCGCCGCGATCTCCACCCGGGCGGTGGCGGTGGGAACGGTGGGCGCCGAACGATCCGGCCGGCGCACCAGATAGGCGGCCAGCACCGCGTTGTCGAACGGAGTGGTTGAGGTCGGGAGGTAGACGGCGCCGGCGGGCGCCGTGACGGAGGCGGTGTCGCTGCCGGTCCAGTGGCGGATCAGGTCGCTGCGGATGTCGAAATGCTCGACGGTTTGTCCGATCGGCTTGCCCGCGATGTCGGATCCCGCCTGGGCCCCGCTGGTCCGCACTTCCCCGCGGACCGGGCGGCCGCCGCTCAGGCGATAGTAGCCCTCGATGCGCGGTCCCCGCTGGCGATCGATGTGGTAGTAGTGCACGGCCACCGAGTCGCCGGTCTTGACGATCCGCATCTCACCGGCGCGCCGTCCGTGGTTCAGCACGCTGTACACGGTGGAGTCCGGAGCGGGCGTGGCGGCGAGAGCGAGGGCCAGGAAAGCGGCTTGCATTGATTGCCTGAGATGAGGGGGCGCAGTTGGCTCGGCGGAGCGAGGAAGATAGACGATGCAAGTAGATACTAGCCGGGTCTTGGGGTTGACGGAAGCGAATCTATTAGTTGCGAAGTCGCGGCCGCCCACCAATGTTGGTAGAAGGGTGGCGCGGTGGCACCCAGAGGCGCTTCCTTCTTCAGGGTCATCAAGGACCGGTTACATGATCATTGATGCGTGGGCTCAACACCCGACGAGCCGCCACACCGCGGATCCGATCTTCGATTCTCTCCGCCGCTGGATGCGCCGAAGCCAGTCCGAACTCGAAGAGGGCGGCGAAAGGCCTGTTTCGTGGACCATCAAGAGTATGGATGAAGCGGGTATCTCGAAGAGCCTGATCAGCGCCTGGTATGCGCCGCATCGGGTCATGATCTCGAACGACGAAGTGGCCCAGTTCGTCCGGGAGTCGAACGGGCGCCTGGTCGGCGTCGGCTCGGTTGACATCGTCCATCCAATGAAGGCAGTGCGCGAGATCCGCCGCTGCGTGAGGGAACTCGGGTTCAAAGCCATCCGGGTGCTGCCGTGGCTCTGGGAGCTTCCCCCGACTCACCCTCGGTTCTACCCGGTCTACGCGGAGTGCTGTGAACTCGGGATCCCGTTCTGCACCCAGGTCGGACATACCGGACCGCTCATGCCGTCGGAATTCGGCCGGCCGATTCCCTATATCGATCAGGTGGCCCTGGACTTTCCCGAACTGGTCATCGTGGGCGGTCACATCGGGTACCCCTGGACCGAGGAGATGATCGCAGTTTGCACGAAACACCCCAACGTCTATATCGACACCTCGGCGTATACGGTCAAGCGATACCCGGACACCTTGGTGAACTACATGCGGCGGCATGGTCGTACCAAAGTCATGTTCGGAACCAACTGGCCGATGATCACGCCGGCCCAAGCCCTGGAAGGGATCGACGGGTTGCAGTTGGACGATGAAGGGCGTGATTTTTTCTTGGCCGGAAACGCCTTGCGGGTGTTTCGCCTGGGCTGAGGTCTGCACTCAAATGAGGCGTTCATCATGAGCAGCACAAGTCACCACGATGAACGGATTGCACGAATGACGTTCGCCTCCGTGTATCCTCACTATGTCGCCAAGGCCGAGAAGAAAGGCCGGTCGAGGGCAGACCTGCACCGAGTGATCGAGTGGCTGACGGGTTTTGACGAACGCGCCGTGCAGCAACACATCGCGGACAAGGCAACGTTCGAGCAGTTCTTTCAAACCGCCCGCATCAACCCGAATGCCCACCTCATCACCGGGGTGATTTGCGGTTACCGGGTGGAGGAGATCGAGAACCCGTTAACGCAACAGGTCAGGTACTTGGACAAGTTGGTCGATGAACTAGCGAAAGGCCGAGACCTAGAGAAGATTCTTCGGGGCGGCTGACCTTCGTCGCCGAGGGCGAAGGCTCCGGTTGGTTCCTGTAACGGTCATGGTGGCGGGTCCCGAACCCGGCGGGTATTATCTCCCGACGACATTCAACGCCATGGACGCCTCAAACCCCTCGACCGTCACCGGTCTGCTCCACGCCCTCAACGGCGGAGACGCGGCCGCGTTGGATCGGCTCCTGCCGCTGCTCTACGACGAGCTTCGGCGGCTGGCCGAGGCCCAACTCCGCCGCGAACGGCCGGATCACACCTTGGGTACCACCGGGCTGGTCCATGAGGCGTACCTCCGGCTGGTCGATCAGGCAGGAGTGACATACGCCAGTCGGAACCATTTCCTGAGCGTCGCGGCGATGGCGATGCGCCGGGTCTTGATCGACTATGCTCGTCGCCGGCGGGCCGGAAAGCGCGACGGCGGGTTCCCGGTAACCCTCGACGAGTCGCTGATCGCGGCGGCCGATCCGATCGAAGAGGTTCTCTTCGTCGACTTGGCCCTGGCCCGGTTGGCGCAGCTGAGCCCCCGCCAGGCGAAGCTGGTGGAACTCCGATATTTCGGCGGGGCGTCGCTGGACGAGGCGGCTCAGGTGCTCGAGGTGTCGCTCGCGACGGCGAAACGCGACTGGGTCGCGGCGCGGGCCTGGTTGCTGCGCGAGCTGAGCACCGAAACCCGGATCGACCCCGCTCCACCCGCATGAGCCGGTCCGGGTCCCAGTTGCGCGAACCCCTGAGATGAGTCTTCCGATCACCGATTCAGCGCAATGGGCCAGGATCACCGACGTCCTGGCCGAGTTGACCGAAACCGCCGGGACGGACCGAGTCGCGAGGCTGGTCCGGCTGCGGGACGCTGAGCCGGCGTTGTTCCCCGTCCTCGACGAGCTGCTCTCGGCGTACGAGACCGGCGGCGATCGCTTCGAGCGGGGTCCCCCAATCGCCGGCATCGGCGCCGACGCGCCGGCCGACGAAGCGGGCGCCATCATCGGTCCCTATCGGCTGATCCGGCGGGTCGGTGCCGGCGGCATGGGCGAGGTCTACGAGGCAGTCCGCGCCGACGGCGATTTCGCCAAGCGGGTCGCGCTCAAGCTGGTCCGGGCCAGCGCCGTGGCGGCGGCGGCCGACCAGTTTCGCCGCGAACGACGAATCCTGGCTCGGCTCGATCATCGCCACATCGCGGCGTTGCTCGATGGCGGTGTGACCGCCGACGGCCGCCTCTACTATGCCATGGAGTTCGTCGAGGGCGGTCCGATCACCGAGGTCTGCCGCGCCAAGCAGGCGACCGTCGCGGACCGGGTCGGGTTGATCCGGCAGGTCTGCACCGGGTTGGACTACGCCCACCGAAACCTGGTCGTGCACCGGGACCTCAAGCCCGCCAACATCTTCGTCGCCGCGGACGGGACGGTCAAGCTGCTCGACTTCGGGATCGCCAAGGTGATCGAGGATGCCGCCGCCGAAGAGACCCGCCCGGGTGACTACCTCCTGACCCCGGCGTACGCGAGCCCGGAGCAGCGTCGCGGCGAGCCGGCGACCACGGCCAGCGACGTCTACTCGGTGGGGCTGGTGCTCTATGAGCTGCTTACCGACGCCCGGCCGGCGCGTCCGGCCGGCCTCGACGGGGCCCCGGTGGCGCTGCCGCCGCCGAGCCAGGTCAACCCGTCCCGGGCCCGGGAGCTCCGGGGCGACCTCGATACCATCGTCGCCACCGCGCTCCGGGAAGGGCCGGAACGCCGGTACCCGTCGGCCATGGCGTTAGGCGACGACCTGGCCCGCTGGGCCGCCGGGCTCCCGATTGCGGCCCGCCCCGAGTCGTGGTCCTACCGGCTCGGAAAGTTCGCCCGCCGCCATCGAGCCGCATCGGTGGCGGCTGGGCTGGCCCTCGCGGCCGCGATCGCGGGCGTGGCGGCCACCCTGCGTCAGAGCGCGGTCGCCCGAGTCGAACGGGATCGGGCCCGCCTCGAAGCGCGAAAAAGTGCCCGGGTGACCAGTTTCATCGAGGGCGTTCTCCGTTCGGCCGACCCCCGCGGGGAAGGACGGGAGACCACGGTCGCCGAGGCCCTCGACAGCGCGGCGGCGCGAGCGGCCCGCGAACTGCGCGACGAACCGGAGGTCCTCGCCGCGGTCCAATCGAGTATCGGGCTCAGTTACCTCGGGCTCGGTCGCCTCGAACCGGCCGAGCGACTGCTGACGACCGCCCTCGCCCTCCGCCGCGGGCTCGGATCCGCGGGCGCGGCCGAACTGCCCAAAGCGCTGAGCGATCTGGCGAGGGTTCGGTCGGAGCAGGGAGAACTGGTGGCGGCGGAGTCTCTCTTCCGCGCGGCACTGGCCGGAGAGCCCCGCGACAGCGCGGTCCTCGGCTCGATCCTCAACGATCTTGGTGACGTGCTCCAGTACCGGGGCGATCTGGCCGAGGCCGAGGCGACGCACCGCCGGGCGCTCGCGACCCGGGAGCGGATTCTCGACTCGCTTCACCCAGACCTGGCCGCCAGCTACCACAACCTCTCGGTGGTGCTGACCCAGCGCGGCGATGCGGTCGAGGGCGAGCGGCTGGAACGCGAGGCGCTCCGGCGGGTCGAGATCGCGCTCGGACCCGGTCATCCCGACGTGGCGACCGCGCTGTCGGCGCTCGCCTACCTGGTCGAAGAGCGAGGCGACCTCACTCAAGCCGATAGTCTCTACCGGCGGGTGCTGACGATTCGAAAGGGTTCGTTAGGCGAGGAGCACCCCGAATACCTCGGGGCGCTCAACCGCTACGGCTATCTCCAGCTCGAGCTTGGCCGCCCCGACAGTGCCCTGCACCTGGCGGCACGGGTTCTTCGCCACCGCGGCGGGGGTCTGCCGGACGCGCACCCGATGGTCGCCAGCACCCTCGTGCTGATCGGGCGCGCCGAGCTGGCCCGCGATCGCCCCGATCGCGCGGCGCGCCCGCTGGAAGAGGCGATCCGGCTTCGGCGCGCCTCCCTTCCGCCCGACCACTGGCTGATCTCGGCGGCCGAGTCGTTCCTGGCCGACTGCTGGGATCGCCTTGGGCGCCATCGAGAAGCCCTGGCCCTCGCCGAGCAGGCCCACGCCGGATTGGTTGCCGGCCGGGGGCCTGATCACTCACTGACCCGCCGGGCGGCAGCCGGTCTGGCCAGGATCAGGCAACGCCCCGAGCGGGCGATCGAGCGTCGATGAGCCGTTGAGCGCCTCGTCTGCGCGAACCCCATTGACCTCCACTGGGGTGTGCGCGATGCGACAGAGTGTTCTCAAGCTGGCCATTCTCGCCGGGCTGGCCGCCGGCTGTGGTGGTGGCGACTCGGTGACTCCCCCGCCGCCTCCGCCTCCCCCGCCGCCGCCCCCAGCCGTGCCAACGACCCTCTCGGTTCACGCCGGCGACCAGCAGGAAGTGCCGCCCGGCCAACCGGTGCCGGTCCGCCCGACGGTCCGGATCACCGACGCCCAGGGCCGGGCCTATCCCGGTGCCACGGTGACTTTCGCGGTCGATGCCGGCGGTGGCGCGATCGAAGGGGCGACGGTGACCACCGACGTCGACGGGGTTGCCGCGGTGGGCACCTGGACCCTCGGGCCAATCGAGGGCGCCAATCGACTCAAGGCGACGAGCGGAGCGCTGCCGCCGGTGACGATCGCCGCCTCGGGCCGGATTCCCCGTGGCACCCTCCCGACAACCGACATCGCCGTCACGGTGATCCTTCCGCCAGGAACCGCTGTTTCGCCGGCCTCCCTCCGGGCGGTCAACACCCATGGCTCCGTCCCGCTCGACCAGCGTTTGTCATTCACCCTGCCGTACTTCCAGGAGGGGCCGCAGCTGGCGGTCGTCCAGACGCAGGCGGGCGAGCCTGTCCTGATGGGCTGGATCGACCCAACCCGCCGGACCGTCAGTGCTCGCACCACTGCCGAGGTGCTGACCTGGTACGACCTCGGTGCGTATCGACTGCCAAACGGCCTGGCCCGGACGGCCGCGCTCGACCGGGTGGTCGCGTTGACCACCGAGCTCGACGGCTTGGTCGCGGCCATCACGGGTGCTTGGTCGGCAAACGTCGGCAGCCTCACCTTGGTGGCGGACCCGGTGACCACCGCCAGGGCCGCGGTGCGGAACGCGGTTCGTTCCTCGCCGTCAGGCGGCGGGCCCTCCACGACGACCCGGGTCCTTCCCACCGCGAGCCAAAGCGGTATCGATGTCGCCGACACCCTCTGGCAGCACATCCGGGTCGCCAACTGGTACCGGCGCCGGGCGGTGGCGTTCGTCAATCGAGTCGGGCACATCCCCGCCGCCGGGGGCGCCGTGAAGCCGGATTTCGCCGCCGGCCAGCCGCTTCGGGTGGGCTCGGTGAACGGACTCCAGACCGCCGCCGGTGGGCTGTTCGACATCGTAACCGGCAATTTGGCCTGGCAACCAGTCGTCCCGCCTCCGGTGCCGACCCCGGTCACGCCGGCCAACGCCCGACGGACCGACTACCGGGTGATTGTGGTCGGGCCGGGCAAGCCGTCGCGGCTGTACTCGACCTTGACCCCGATCCAAAAGGCCGCTCTCAACGACGCCTCGCTGGAGACGGTCGTGCTCGACCTGGTGCTTCCGCTTCTCGCCACGACGGTCAAGGGGCTCAACGCGTCCGACGCCTACTTCGGGAACCCCGCCGGCCTCGCCAAGCTGGAGGCCTTCCTCGACCTCCTGCCGGTGACCGTGGCGGACAAGGCCATCGATGGTGATGTCGCCGGGGCCGCGTTTGAGACCGTGAAGCTCGTCCTCAACCACAAGCCGGCGCGCGACGCCCTCTTCGATATCATCCTCGGCGTCATGGCGAAGCAGGGCATCAGCAACCCGGGAGCCCTGCTTCAGGCGAACGCGAGTATGTCGAGAGCCCTGACCGCGGTCGACATCGTCGCCGGGAGCACCGATGCGGCCGCGGTGACCCTCCAGATCGCGGGTTCGTGGCAGGTCGAGACCTGGGATATTCAGGTCAACCCCTCGAAGGTCAAGATCCAGGAGGACGACGTGAAGATCGGGCTCGGCGATCTCCAGCTGTTCCATGTGAAGGTGCTCGACGCCACCAGCGGCGGAGCGCAGCCCACGATCGAGTACCGGTGGACCACGACGGGCACCTACGGCAAGATCAACCCGCCCGGCGGGTCGCCATCGACCTCGGTGACCACGCCGAGCGACGTGATCGACTACGCCTCAGACCTCAGAGGGTTCGGGACCGACCAGATCGTCGTTGAGGCGTTCGTGGTGACCGGCAACGCCCGCCAGTCGATCGGCGCGGACACCGTGTCGGTCGAGGTGATGAAAGGCGAGGTCCTGTTGGTGCCCCGGAAGGTCTCGCTCAAGAGCGGTGAGAAACACACCTTTACCACCAGGGTGGAGGACGCTCGGTTGATCGGCGGTGTCCTTTCGTATCGATGGTCCACCACGGGCAAGTTCGGGACCTTCGACAACCTCCAGAATGGATTCGAGAACAACCTGAACCAGGTGAGCTACACCGCACGCTCCGGTGTCGCCGGCTCCGATCAGATTACCGTGGAAGTGTTCTCGACTCAGAACGCGGTCCGGACCTTCCTCGGGAAGGCCACCGCGACGGTCAAGGTGGAGCAGAAGAAATCGATCTTCTTTGGAACCGGGACCGTCGAGACGACGTCCTTTGCGTCCGGTAATCGGACCCGGATCTGCGTGGTCTACTACGTCGATGTCCCGCTGGTGACCGACGCGAAGCGGTACACGGTGCGGGGCTACGGGCTCAGCGACCCGCTCGCCTATGGCAAGAGTTTTACGTTCTCTCTTACCCCGCCGTTCCAGCCGTTCGCCCCCTGCGGAGCCGCCGGCTGGGGCATCAACGGAACGATGGGCAACTCGTACCGGCGGCTGATGACGGGGGTTGCGGCCGATGCGACCAATCCGCCGAATGCCGGCGACGTGGCCAAGCGGTTCGCGGGGCTGATCGTGGAAATTGAAGTGGAGTATTGAGGCGAGGCCGGCCCTGGTGACGATGCTCCCGGTCGACGATAGGCCGACGCGACGAGCACCCGATTATTCAAGGCCCAGGTGCTTCAAAACTTCGGGGGGCGGACCGTCGAACGTCGGGAGCGCGACGTTGCCGATATACTGGAGGTCCTTCATCCCCTCAGTAGTGGTATAGAACCCCGTCGCCGCCAGATCCCGGATCAGATCGAAGAACCGGGCCGCCACCTTGAACTTCGGCTTCGCCTTGGGTTCGTAGCAGATGTCATCACAAATCCGGTTCCGCTCCGCCTCCGTCACCGCCGCAAACGGCTTCCGGAACCGCCGAGTGGACTCGGCGTCGAGCCAGGTCAGCCCGGCTCGAATCTGCGCCAGGCCACCGCGCTGGTAGTCGTACAACGCGCTGGCCCACTCGTTGATGAAATCGGGCACCCCGACCGCGCTGGCCGCCGGGCTCTTCTCGTCGGCCGGGATGATGGTGTCGCACAGCGCCGTCAAGACGATCAACTCTTCGGCCGTCATTACCTTGGCCCACGGCGTCTTCGGTTGCACCAAGTCCGGATCGGAGGGCGTGCCGGCCGGCCCGGTCCAGGGAGGTCCTTCGACCAGCGCTGGCGGCGCCTCGGCCGGCCGGCATCCCGTACTTTGCGCCAGGATCGGCAATGCGGCCGCCGATCCGCCTAACGTCTTCAGCAGTGACCGGCGATCCATCAAATGGCCCCCCGTTTCAGTTCCGCCAAGATGTGATCGGTGGTGCGCCACGCCAAGGCCAGAATCGAGATCGTCGGATTCTTGTCGGCGTTGGACACGAACGGCGCGCCATCGGTGACGAACAGGTTCTTCACGTCCCAGGCCTGGCAGTGGGCATTCAACACCGAGGTCCGGGCGTCGTCGCCCATCCGCACGGTGCCCACCTCATGGATGATCTGGCCGCCCTTGGCGATGATCTTGGCGCCGTCGGTCTCGACCTTGCCGCCCACTTTGCCCCCCATGCCCTCGATGATCTCCGCAAAGGTCTTGACCATGTGGGCCGCTTGATTGGTCTCGTGCGAACTCCACTTCCAGTGGAACCGGAGTACCGGAATGCCCCACTGGTCCACCACCGTCGGATCGAGCTCGCAGTAGGAGTCGTCATTGGGGATCATCTCGCCCCGGCCGTCGAAATAGACGAAGGAGCCGTAGTACCGGCGCGCTTCTTCCTTGAACCGCTTGCCGTAAGCGCCGTTGGTGTAGTTCTCGAGGCCCCAGAAGATGCCGGCATCCGGCATGTCGCGGCCGCCGCCGAACTCGACGTGATAGCCGCGGGCAAAATCGAGCTTCCCGGCCGCCTGCTCTTGGTAGAGCCACCACGGGGTGTACATGTGGAGCCGAGTGGTGCCCTCGTTGTTATGAGGCGGAAGATGCTCGAGGGCGGGGATCTGGCCCCCGATGCCCGCGCCCACGGTGTCCATCAGCCCCTTGCCCACCAGCCCGGTGCCGTTGGCGATTCCGTTTGGAAAGAGCGGGGACTTCGAGTTGAGCATGATCCGGGCGGTTTCGCAGGCGCTCGCGGCCAGGACCACGATCCGGGCCCGGGCGTGCTGGTCGGTCTTGGTGGTCTTGTCGATGTAGTTGACGCCGGTGGCCAGGCCGCGGGCGTCGACCGTAACCTCACGGACCATGGCATTGGCGATGATGGTCAGGTTGTTGGTGGCCATGGCCGGTGGAATCAGCACCGTCGTCGACTGAAAATTGGCCTTGATCGAGCAGCCACGGCCGCAGCCGGTGGCGTAGAAACAGGCCTGGCGTGCCTTCATCGCATCCCGGACCACGCGCTGGGCGAGCGGGTTCCCCGGAAAGAGCTTGGCCGGCCACCGATCGGCGTCTTGCTTCTGGGTCAGAACCGCAATCGGCGCCGGGATGACCGGAATGCCGAGCGGTCCGCAGGTCTTCTTGGTCAGCAGGTCAAAGGCCCGGGGCTTGGGGGGCGCCATCTGGGTGCCGTTCCGGGACACCGGCGTGTTCTCGAGGCTCTGGTCGTGGGCGTAGACCCCAATCAGCGCTTCGGTCTTGTCGTAGTAGGGCTCGAGCTCGTCGTAGGTCAGCGGCCAATCAATGCCTAAGCCGTCGCGAGACCGGGGTTTGAAATCATAGGGCCCCATCCGAGGCGAGATCCGGCCCCAGTGGTTGGTGCGCCCCCCGAGCATCCGGGCCCGCCACCACATGAAATCAGAGCCCGGCGCCACGGTGTACGGTTCGCCGGGGACCCGCCAGCCGCCGTCGACGGTGGCGTCGTAGAACCCGAAGGGTTTGTCGGCGGTGCCGTCGCCGCGGAGGGGGGCGTCCTTCGGCAGCTGAAACATCGGGGTTTCGCGAACCGGGTCGTAGTTCCGGCCGGCTTCGAGCAAGAGAACCTTGAGGCCGTTGACCGCCAGTTGGAACGCGGCCATCCCGCCGCCGGCGCCGGAGCCGACGACGATGGCGTCATACTGAACTTGCTTGGCTCTGGACTGACCCATCGACGAGGTTGCCTTTCAGAGAGAGCCGCCGGCCGCCTTGAGAAACCGCTCGGCCAGCACTTCGATCCGGTCGTTGCCCTGCTCAACCGCCTCGCCGAGAATCCGTTGCATCGGACCGATCAGCCGGGCATCACCCCAGAGGTAACCGGTGGCCTCTTCGGCGCTCTCGGTGTCGCCCTGGTTGGCGCCGGACAGGAGCGACCGGGCGGCGGCCAACGGAAAGCCGGGATCGTCCCGCGGCGGCAGCGGATATCGCGGCGGGGGGGCCTCGTTGTCTTCCTTGGTAAATGCTCGGGACACCGCGCCGCCTCCGGTTGTCTCAATCTATTGCTCCAACCGGGGCTTGGCGATATCTTGGGTTTTAGACCGATCGGTCTAGTTGCGACTTCGACCAACCCAAAGGAGTCCCCGCAATGCGAGTGGCAAAGGATGACGTGCCGGTTCTGATGGAAATTCCGGGTGCTATCGTTCGGTTGCACAAGAATTTCGGCAGCGCCAAAGGCTACGACGGGATCAGCGGCGAGTACTTCACCCTCGGCGCGGGCGTCGACACCACGCCGCTCTTTCAGGGCTTGGAGGGCAACCTTTGCCAATGCCCTCACTGGGGTTTCGTCATCAAAGGCCGGATCACCACGACCGACGCCAAGGGCACGACCGAGACGGTCAATACCAACGACTTGTTCTATTGGCCCAGCGGCCATAACGTCAAGGTCGAGGCCGATGCGGAGATCATCATGTTCAGCCCCGAGCGGGACCATTGTTTGGTCATCAATCACATGATCGAGAAGGTCAAAGGCTAGGAATTGGCGGAGCCGACCCACGCGACCAAGCAGCGCCTGCTCGATGCCGGGCAGGCCATGTTGCTGGAGCACGGCTATCACGACCTCGGGATCCAGGCCCTCCTTCAGGCCACCAATACCCCGAAGGGCTCCTTCTATCATCACTTCGAGAACAAGGAGGACTTCGCCCTCCAAGTGATCGACCAGTACATGGGGAAAGTCCACGAGGGTCTCGACGCCTGCCTCGGTGACCCAGCCCTCCCCCCGCTCCAGCGGGTGCGCCGGTTCTTCGAAATGACCCAGCAGAGCTACCGCGCCGAGGGGTACTTGGGCTGCTTGCTGGGCGGGCTGGGCCAGGAACTCTCGGGCGTAAGCGAACTGTTCCGGCGGAAGATCGAGGAGTGCTTCGGCGCGATCGCGAAACGCCTCGCGGTGTGTCTCGAGGACGCCCGAAAGCGGGGTGACATCGATCCCGATGTCCATCCCGGGCGGATGGCGAGCCTGCTGGTCGACTGCTGGGAGGGCGCCGCGCTCCGAAGCCGGCTTCGGGGAAACCCCGCGCCCCTCACCGCGATGCTTGATTTCTACTTCGGCTCGGTGGCGCGGTCATGATTCGTAGACCCAGCGCCCCCCGACCATCGTTCGCTCGATCGGAATCGTAACGAGCGAGCTCGGCGGCTCCCGATACGGGTCGCGGCCCAGCACGACCAAGTCCGCCAGTTTGCCGCTTTCCAGTGAGCCCTTCTGGCTCTCTTCGAACGAGGCGTAGGCGCCGTGCAGGGTCGCCACCCGGATCGCCTCGTCCACCGAAATCTTTTGCCGCGCGCCCCACACCGTGCCCTTCATGTCGGTGCGGGTCACCATCGACTGCAATCCCATCATCGGTTCGAACGGTCCCGGCGGGTAGTCCGAGGCAAAGGTGGCGCGGACCCCGGCGTCGAGAAAACTCCGCAGCGCAAACATCCGGTCGAGCCGGGCCGCCCCGTACTCTTTCATCTTCTCGCCATGCCAATAGACGTAGGTCGAGAACGGGGTCGGAATCGCCCCGACGGCCTTGATCCGGCGGACCAGGTCGTCGTTGATCAAGGTGCAGTGCTCGAGCCGGAACCGGGGATCTTTCCTCGGATACTCCTTTTGGAGTCGTTCGTAGAGGCCGAGTACCATGTCGATGGCGACATCGCCGTTGCTGTGGACTCCGATTTGAAGATTGGCGCGATGGGCCTTTTCGAGCAGCGGCCAGAGTTCCTCCGGTTGGCTGACCAGAATCCCGTAATCGTTCGGCCGGCCGTTATAGGGCTCGGCCATTCGGGCGGTGCGCTCCGAGATCGATCCATCGCAGACGGCCTTCATCCCGCCCAGCCGGACCCACTCGTCGCCCGCGCCCTGCCGCAGGCCGGCGGCAATCACTTTGTCGATCTCGCTCGAATAGATCAGACCATAGACCCGAGTGCCCAAGTCACCGGCGGCCCGGGCGTCCTGGTACGCGCGCCAATCGGCGACCGAGGCGCTGGCGTCGTGGACCGAGGTAATTCCGGCCTTGGCCAGCATCTTCGAGATGATCTTGACGCCTTCCTGCCGGTCGGCGGGGGTTTCCTTGACCGGCACGATCCGGCTGACCAGATCGACGGCGGTTTCCGCCAACCGTCCACTTGGCGCGCCCGCCGAGTCCCGATCGATCATTCCGCCGGCCGGGTCCTGGGTCGAAGCCGTGACGCCGGCCCGGTCAAACGCGAGGGAGTTGCAGTACGCCGTGTGCCCGCCACGATGCTGAATGAACACCGGATGATTGGGTGCGGCCAGGTCGAGATCGGCCCGAGACAACGGGCGGCCTTTAACGGTCTTGGTATCGTCGTACTTGAAGCCGAGCACCCAGTCACCGGCCGGGGTCTTGGCGGCACGTTCTCTGACCGCGGCCTGGATGGCGGCAATCGACCGCAGGTCGCAGTCGATCCGGACCAAATGCTGGAGACCGGATCCCGCCGGGTGGGAATGGCCGTCGATGAACCCCGGCACCACGGTCTTCCGGCCCAAGTCGATCCGTTTGGTGAGCGGCCCCGCCAGGCGCCGGATCTCCTCGTTGGAGCCCACCGCCAGGATCCGATCACCCCAGATTGCGAGGGCGGCGGCCCGCGGCCGCGCCGGGTCCATGGTGACGATGTTGCCGTTGACGAGGATCGTGGACGGCCGCTGCCAGGTGCGAGCGCCGAACGGAACGGCGGCCAACGAGGCGACGAAATCGCGACGGCGGTAGGTCATTTGGTTTCTCCGGCGCGGTAGCGCCTGACGGCGGTGCGTTCCACATCGGCGCGGGTAAATGCCACCGGCTTCAAGTCGCCGAGGGCAAACCGCTCGGCTTGATCAGCATACCACGGCGAGTCGACCCGATTGGACTGGCCGTACGGCAAGACCGAAAACGCCCGGGGCACGTCGCCAAATTCGACCGCGAGGATCCAGCTATCGCCGCCTTGGACGGATCGCTTCCCGTCGAGCTCGTCTTTGAATGAGAGGACTCGGAAACAACCCAGGTCGCCCGAGCAGCCACCGACCGGAATGTCGTGCCCGCCGAGCCGGATTCGATGGGCCTCGCCCCAGGCTACGTCGAGCCGGCCATACCGGTTCCGGACCGAATCCGCCGCCAGTCTGAGCGCCGCCACCGCTTCAACGGGGTCGGCCAATCCGCGCGGGGTGGTGATCGGCTCGGTGATCGACCACTCCTCCGCGAATGGTTGTTGGACTCGGGCAGTGTAGTGGCGCCACCAGCTTTCGAACAGGACGCCGCCCCGGGATTGCGCCGCCACCGACCGATCCCACGCCGCCAAAACCGAGATGGCATTGGCCGGTGGGGCCGGTATCGTCGACTCGGCCGCGCGGAGCAACTCGGGCAGAATCCGCTCGGCCAAGAGCATCCGGTAGCTGTGTTTGGTACGGACCACGTCCTCGAGCGAGAATTTATCCTCGGGGTATCGAATCAGGTCGAGGGCGTGCTGGCTCCGCAACCGGAGGCTCGGCCGCTCGACGTTCGGCGGGTACCGGGCCGGATCGAGCGGCGCTTCAAGATTGGTGAAGTGCGGTGAGTCGTTTTCGTTGCGGAGGTATCCGGTGGCCGGGTTCGTCACCATCGGCATCGAATCCCACGGCACCAGACGCGAGAACATCCCGCGGCGGGTCTTGGCCGGGACAATGAGCGAGTCTCCCCCGGGCGGGTGGGGCAGCGCTGGTAGGGCGCCGTTCCAGACATAGAAGATGTTCCCGGCCCGGTCGGCATAGGTTAGGTTCGAGGTGGTCCGGGCCCTGATCTTCATGGCCGCTTGCCATTCGGCCAGCGATGTGGCCCGCATCATCTTGAGAAACTGCTCGCCGCCCCGCCACTCGCCCATGCTGGCGGTTTTCAGGATGTAGGCCTGGCCGTCCTTCCGGTCGATGACCGGTCCGAACGGTGAATTCCACACCTCCCGGGTCTGGTCCCCGGCCCGGATCAGCGTCTTGGTCAGCGGCACCGGCCGCCCGTCGACGATGATTCGGTCCTGCCGTCCCTTGGCCAAGGGCACGGCGTAGAGTTCGTCGCTGTCGACCTCGTTGTTGGTGGTGGCCCATCCCAGATCGCGATTGAACCCGCCCACGACGGCAAACGCCCCCCCAATCCGGAAATCGCCGTAGAAGTCGAGCTGACCGGGGATGATGAGGTGGGCTTCGTAGTAGCCGGCGTCCCACGACAGGTGCGGGTTCCGGAGCAGAATGGCCCGGCCCGACGTGGTGCGCGAGGGAGCGAAAGCCCAGGCGTTGGACCCTTCGTCGTCGTTCCGGGTGGCGGGCGGGCTGGTTTTTCGGTTGAGCAGGCGGCGGGCGCCGTTGACGTTGGGCGCGGCGATTTCCCTGACCAGGACATCGACGCCTTGAAAAACCGGCGTGATGTTCGGGGCGAACTCGGTGGGATGCCGGGTTACGTAGTCGTTGATGGCCTCCGCAAACCCCTGATACATCTGACGGGTTGCCAACTCCAATCGGGGCCACACCCGTTTGGCGTGCGCGTGAATTGGCAGCCGGGCGAAATCCTGCTCGAGGCTGTCAGGGCCATAAACCAGGCCCATCTCCCCTCGGCCGCTGATCACGGCGTTGACGACCCGGACGCCATAGTCTTCCAACTCGACCCAAGCCAGGCCGTAGCCGGCCTGCCGGAAGTCGGCGGCGTAAATGTGGGGAACCCCGTGCTCGGTCCGAATGATCTCCGGCCGGGCCTGGGCCAGGCCCTCCCTCCCGGACAGAACGAGTGCCAGGCCCGCGGCGGCCACCACCGTGTTTGGGTTCATGGCCGGATCGGCTTGTCGTCCTGCTTCAGGGCATCGGGAATCACCCAGTGCCCGGTGCCGTACGATTTCTGCCGGGGCCAGACCTCGTTCAAGGTTTCGTCATCGTACACGACGCCACCCTTGACCACGTACATGATGTTGGCCGTATTCCGGATGTTCTCGAGCGGATTGGCATTCAGTACCATGAAGTCGGCCAGCTTCCCGACCTCGATCGAACCGAGATCCTGCTCCTTGCCGATGAACCGAGCGCCGTGGAGGCTCGCCACGACCACGGCCCCCCTCGGTCCGACCGCCGAGGCGCCCATCCAGGTTTCCCAGTGCGAGGCGAGGCCGTTGTGCTGGCCATGGGCGCCGATGGCGCCGAAGCCGCCGGCCGCGATGATGTCGGCCATCCCTTGGGCAATCCAGGGGAAGCTGTAGTCGGTGGCCGGGCGGGTCATCCGTTCCCGGGTTTGCGGAATGAACTGCATCCACGGAACGAACCGGCGGGTCTTCTGATCTTTCCAGACTTCGGCTTCTTGATACCAGTACTCCTCGTTCCAGGGGCCCGGTCCGCCGACCATGAACGTCGGCGAGTAGGTGGCCTGGGCCTTCCCGAGGAAGGTGGTGAAGTCGCCATAGAGCGGGGTGTAGCTCATCGGGTGCTCGAACCCGGTGTGCCCGTCCATGATCATGCCTAACGTATACTCGAGGTTGTCGTTCTCGGACGTGACCTGGAGGCCGACCTTTCGCGCCACATCGATGACCCATTGCCGCTGCTCGCGCCGGGGCTGGAGGTACTGCTTGAGCGACACCGCTCCCCAGCTGGCCAGTTTCTTGATGCCGGCCTCGGCCACCTCGTACGACGTGAAGTCTTCTTGGCGCGACCCATCGCCGGCATAGAGCGGATCGCCGGTGCTGAACACCCGGGACCCGACGATGGTCCCGGCATCGACCATCTCGGCAGTCGGAAAGAGGTTCTCCGACCACATCGACGGGTCCATCGTGGTGGTGATTCCGTAGGCCAGGAAGATGGCCCCTTCGTAATTCTTCTGGGGGATGATGCCGCGGTGTTCGCGGTAGTTGTGGGAGTGGACGTCGATGAAGCCCGGAATGATGGTCTTCCCGCCGGCGTTGAAGACCTTGGCCCCCGCCGGCAGCGGGCAGCGACCCACGCAACGGATCCGTCCGCCGCGCACCACCACCGTGCCGGT
>SXGT01178126.1_pt1 | contig 34475 bp, 27 predicted proteins | sample 3176221 | NCBI WGS metagenome assembly SXGT01 (sample SAMN11356862, study PRJNA531348) | freshwater metagenome | isolation source: freshwater sample F1-120 | place: China: Fuxian Lake, Yuxi | collected 2017-12-25 | reverse complement strand
CTGGCCGCTGTTGAATGCGCTCTTGAACACCGCGAGCGGAGCGACGTGGGTTTCGTTCCACCACGGTGGCGGGGTGGGGATGGGCTTCAGTCAGCACGCGGGCGTCGTGATCGTGTGCGACGGCACACCGGACGCGGTACGTCGCATCGGGCGCGTACTTCGCAACGACCCCGGCACCGGCGTGATGCGCCCCGCGGACGCGGGCTACGATAGTGCGATTCAATGCGCGAAAGAGAACGGACTGGATCTTCCGATGGTCGGCGAGTGACGCGAAACGAAGCGAGCCGAGGATTTCTCCCCGGCTCGCTGTGTTCGCGCACGCGTCTACTTCTCATCCTGTGGTGCGGAAGGCTCACGGACCCGCCGCCCTGGATCCAGGGCGCGTCCCCCAGGGAATCACGATTGGCGGAGTTGTTCCAGCCTGGGGGACTCGCCCTGGATCCAGGGTGATAGCGGGTCTGGAACAGCCTTCCTCGCGGAGTATGGCACAGAGTGTGCTCGACTGACGCAACATCAGCCTGTGGTGAAACCACGAGCTAGACAACGGACGCGGGAACGCGATGATGGTAGCCTGGTATTCACCCCGCCGCAAGCTACGGAGTCGCGTGATGTTTCGTTACTTTTTGCCTGTCGTATTCGCCCTCGTCACGCTCGTCGGCATCACGCCCGCGGCACCGGACCCCTTACCACCGTTCAAGTTGACGGAAGACGCGGATCGTATCCGCATCGCGGGTAGCACGCTAGAAGCGTCCGTCAAGAAGAAGGGGTACGTGAGCGGTGTCGAAGCCGCGAGTTTTCTGGACGTGAAGACCGGGGCGCGCGACCTCGGTTTCGGGCTGGACATTGTTGATTGGATCATGGAGCCGGGCAGCGACGAAGCCTACCGCGACAAGCTGCCGGGCGATCTGCCGTACGTGTTTAACAACCTCTACCACGGCAAGCGTGCGAAGCGCAGCATCGAAGGGCCGCAAATCTGCACGAAGGCGAAGGAACTGAAGCCGACCGTGATTTCGGGCAAGGACTTCGTCGCGATCAAGCAGGACTACAACTACACGCTCGCGGCGCCGGGTAAGAAGACCGGGTCGAAGTGGGCACAGACCATCGTTTTCCCCGCGGGCAAACGCTACTTCATCTCCGCGGACAAGATTACGGCAATGAACGCGAGTGACGCGATGTTCCTCCGCATCGACATGCCTGGACACATCAAGCACAGATCGGGGGACACGTTCAGCGAAGTGTACTTGAGCTATCACGGCAAGATCGAAGCGAAGGAGTTTGCGAAGGACTTCGCCCCGGACGAGAAGTTCCTCTACACGCGCGACGACAAGAAGATTCCGAAGCGCGTCATCCGCGCGTACCACATTCGCGACCCGAAGACCGGGAAAGACGGCCCGTGGTTGGCGGGTATGACGCTCGACCCCGGCGTCGTCTACGAAGGGTGGTGCCACCAGCGCAGTTATATCTGCATGATCGAGGAGATCGGGGGCCGCGCGGTGAAGGCGGGCGACACGTTTGGGGCCGCATTCATCGTCGGCTATTTCGACTCCATCGAGGAGATGGAGAAGGTGTACGACGAGTTCGCGGGCCACCAGGGGCTTGAGGTGAGCGAAAAGGGTTGGAAGTTGACGAAGGGGCCATAGGGCTTCGCCGCGAGCGGCGAAATCAAGTCACACAATTGCCGTCACCTGATGAAGCCCCCACACTGGGGGCAGGTCGCCGACAGGGAGCGCACGAAGCAACTTCTGTTGCTCATCGATTTCCGGTGAAGTGATGATCCCGAGCGAAACGTACGTGTCGCGAACCTCGTCGTAGATCAGCCCCATGTTTTCGAGAACGCTCTCGTCGGTCACGAACGGGTGCCATGCGTGGCGCACGTTCGTGTAGCCCGCGTCCTCAATCGTCGGCGCGAGCGACGCACCGACCGCGGGCGAGATGCGCCACGCGGAATACAGGTCGTTGATCGCGCGCGCGAATCGCAGAAGGGGCGCCAGCTCCGGGCGGGTCACTTCGTGAAGTGCGAGGTTCGTTAACGGCCGCCGGAAGTCCGGTTCGAGGAACCCGATTCGCGTGCCGGGGCGGAGCGTGACGCGTAACCGGCCGAGCAGGAACTCTGCCATCGGGACGTGGTGCAACACTGCGCGCCCGGTGACAACGTCCGCGTTATCGAGCCACGCGGCTGGCTTCGACACGTCCGCGAGCGTCGGCTTGAACCGCTGGCCGTCGTGTTGCGCGAGCGAATCCTTGGCCTGTTCCAGCATGCTCGTGGACGAATCCACGCCGACCACGACGCCGTTCGGCCCGAGCCGGTTCAGGATGCGCCGCGTGAACGCGCCCGCGCCACAGCCGAGTTCAACGACGCGATCGCCGGGCTTGAGCGCGAGTGCGTCGAGCAGCGACTCGGACGCTGCCGCGAAGTGCAGGTCTTGCAGCGCGAGCCGGCGCCCGGCTCGCTCCGACTGACCGAGAACGTAATCCGATGCGCTCATAGTGCGGTGGCCTTCACAAGCTGTTGGAACGCTTCACCCAGAACCTTTTCGATGTATGGCGTAACGCGCCAGAATCTTTTCAGTTCGATGTACTCGCTGATTTCCGCCGCTTGCGGCTTCGCGAGGTCGCGGACCCGAACGGCGCGGATCATCAGGTTGCGCGGTGTGTGTTCGGTTGCGACGAACTCCACCACGTCGGTGCGGTAGCCCATGATGCGCAACGCCAGCGCGCGGAACGCGTCCGTAATCAGATCGGCGGTGCGCTGAAGCAAGATGCCGTGTCGCAACACCGGGCGCAGCACTTCGGTCGGGCCGTCGGCGCGGATCACCTTGTTCAAGTCGTGATGACAGCACGGCACACTCAGGAGCAATCGCGCTTCACTGCGCACCGCTTGCGCGATGGCGTCGTCGGTCGCGGTGTTGCACGCGTGCAACGCGAACACGATGTCCGCCGCGACATCGACCGTTCCGATACGGCGGCATTCAAAGAAGAGGTTGGCCACGCCGAGTTTGTCTGCTCGCTCAACGCTCTTGCGGATGACCTCTTCGTTGACATCAACTCCGAGAATACGCGAAGGAACGTGCAGCACGTTGTTGAGGTAGTGGTGCGCCGCGAGCGTGAGGTAACTCGACCCGCAGCCGCAATCGAGGATCGACACGTCACGGCCGAGGTCGTTCAGCTTCGCGTCGTCGAAGACGTGTTGGAGTTGCTTGAGGAACTCGTTGATCTGCGTGAACTTCGCACGCATGGTGGGGCGCACGCGGCCGTCCGGTGTCGCGATGCCCATGATTTCGAGCAGCGCGTCGGCCTTGCCTTCGGGCAGCGGCACGTCCTTCACGCGGTTGTGCGCTTCCAACTCCGGCGCGTTCGCGGCTTCCTTGAGCATGTGGCGCCCGACGTGAACACGCCCTTTGCGGCTCGTGCGAATGTCGATCTCTTCCGCGCCCGCGGTGATGTGAACGCCCGCGAAGCCATAGCCGATTAACTCATCGAGCGGTGCCTCTACTTCGTCGTCGAGGAAGTTCTTCGTGACGGCTTTCTTCGCGCTCTGGTAGGCGAACTGGAAGTGACGCGTCCCGCGCAAGTCGATGGGCCGCACCACGACGCGAACCCATTCGCACGGCGCGCCGCGTGTCGCGCCGGCGAACGTCGCGCGGCGGAACGCTTCGCCTCGCACCGCCTCGCCGATGAGTTCCCGCATCTCGTCGCGATCCAGGTTCTTCTCCATGTGAGTACTGTACGGGCAATGCGTGAAAACCGAGAAAACTGCTTGACAATCTCTCCCCCTGAGAACATGGGCTGCTGTGAAAGAGCAACTATCCTCCGATCAGGAGGTCGCCTCATGCCCACATCCTTCTGTCCGCGCCTGGAAACCCTCGACGCTCGCGATTTGCCGTCCGTTACACCCTTCACATTCACGTTGAGTAATGGTACGCCGGTCAGTGAGACGTTCGCCTACGCGGACACATCGGTTGATACGTCGCTGGTGTCGCAGCAGATTCCCGTCTCTGACCTGACGGTGACGTTGAATGGCCAAACGGCGACCCTCCCGATTCAATTGAGCGCGCCAGCAGCGGCGTTCGCGCTGGGTCAGTTCCAAGGGCTGGTGTTGAGCGGAGTCGCGATCGCCAATGGTACAGTTGAGATCATCGACACGACGGGGGTTCTCAATCCGGTCTCGGTGCCCGTCCTACCGGACAACCCGATCACACCGGTTCCGGGAGTCGGCCCAACCGACTGGGCGGTGGCTGTTGAATCCTAAGAATCGGCCCTCTCGGAGTTAAGCCGCTACACGGCGGGCCCCTCCATTTTAGACGGCAGGAGTGGTATTCTTCAGACGTTGCTGAATCGGCACGACTACTGGACGAGCCGCCGCGACGAGGCCGTAACTCTCGCAAGTTGTGCATCAAGCCCGCTCGGGCAAGCCGTCTACGGCGCGTACCTGGAGTTCGCCATCGCGGAAGTCCGCGGCGTCGAACGCTAGTTGTTCAGCGCTTACAGCACGTATCAAACCCAGTACGAAGAGGCGGTTTCCCAATGCGCGCAGCGCCTCCAGATTCTTCCACCCGACCAGCGTGCGACTTTGACTGAGCCACCGGGGAAATTCGTTAACCCGGAGCAGTACTTCGCGTATCTTGACCCGCCACTTTAACTATTTCCCCGACCCCGGTCTGAGAACCCGATGTCAAAAACCTGACTGGAGTAACTATGCTCGCTCTGTGCTGTATGAAGGCGGTTGCCCTTGCTTTCGGCTTGCTGCCATCAGCGCCCGGAGAGCAGTTCCGCAAACTGCCGACGCCGGAAGCCGTGCAGCAGGAGATTATCGACCGCCTCCTCACCAATTACAAAAGGTCGCTCGCCACGATGCGGGAAGCTATCAAGAAGATCGAGGAGGAGCCGGACCCGCGGGTGCGGGCGGCGAAAGCCACCCTGCTCAAGAGGTTCAAGGAACTGGAGGCCGACGACCTGAGGCGGATCGAGAGCTTGGAGAAGGGAATGCTGAACCCGTCCTCACCGGTGCTGCCGGTGGCGCCGAAGGAGGGAGCAAAGCCGAAACCGCCGATTCGCGACTGAAGTTGTGGCCCACAAAACACGCGACCGCCCGCCTTCAATCCGAAGGCGGGCGGTCGCATTTGTGTTGCTCAATACTCGGCGTTGCCCGGTGTGCGCGGGAACGGGATCACGTCGCGGATGTTCGCCATGCCGCTCAGGAAGAGAATCGTGCGCTCCAGCCCCAGGCCGAAGCCCGAGTGCGGTACGGTGCCGTAGCGCCGGAGGTCGAGATACCACGAGTACGCTTCTGGCTCCAGCCCTTGCTCTTTCATTCGCGATTCGAGTACGTCGAGGCGCTCCTCGCGCTGGCTACCGCCGATGATCTCGCCCACGCCCGGCACCAGCACATCCATTGCGCGCACCGTCTTCTGGTCGTCGTTCACCTTCATGTAGAACGGCTTCAGCGTGCGCGGGTAGTCGTACAGGATCACCGGACACTTGAAGTGCTGCTCCGCTAGATAGCGCTCGTGTTCGCTCTGAAGGTCCACGCCCCACGACACCGGGTACTCCCACGTCTTGCCGGACTTCAAGAGGATATCGACGCCCTCCGTATAAGAGACGCGCTTGAACGGGTTGTTCAGCACGTTCTCCAACTTCGTGAACAGTTCTTTGTTGTTGTCGAGGCGCTCCGCGAAGAACTTCAGGTCTTCCATGCAGAACTTCAGTGCGTCGGAAATGATCCGCTTCAGGAACGCTTCCGCGAGGTCCATGTTGTCGGTGAGTTCGTAGAAGGCCATCTCCGGCTCGATCATCCAGAACTCGGCGAGGTGTCGCGGGGTGTTGGAGTTCTCCGCGCGGAACGTCGGGCCGAACGTGTAGATCTTCCCCAGCGCGCACGCGAACGCTTCGCCCTGAAGCTGCCCGCTCACGGTCAAATACGCGGGCTTGTTGAAGAAATCTTTGGTGTAGTCCACCTTCCCTTCCGCCTTCGGTGGCGCGTCGGGGTCGATGGTGGATACGCGAAACATCGCGCCGGCGCCCTCGCAGTCGCTCGCGGTGATGATCGGCGTGTGAACGTAATAGAACCCGCGTTCGTGGAAGAACTGGTGAATCGACATCGACACCTGGTGCCGCACCCGCGCGACCGCACCGAACGTGTTTGTTCGCGGGCGCAGGTGCGCGATCCCGCGAAGGAACTCGAAGCTGTGCCCCTTCTTCTGAAGGGCGTAGGTTTCCACGGGGGCGTCGCCGATTAACGCCACGTGTGACGCGAGCACTTCCGTGGCCTGCCCTTTCGCGGGTGACGTCTTCACCTCGCCGTCGATACTCACGCTCGCGCCGGTGTGCAGGTGCTTGACCACGGCTTCGTAGTTCGTGAGTTCGCCCGGCGCGACGACTTGCACGTTCCCCTGACACGAACCATCGTTCAGTTCGATGAAGCTGAACCCGCCTTTCGAGTCGCGCCGCGTGCGCACCCACCCCTGAAGGCGAACTTGCCGTCCGATGGCCTCGGCCTTGCGCGCGTCGGCGACACTGATCTTGTCCATGCTACCCACCCACTTCGTGAGGACTGGTGAGATGTCAGTGTAGGTGTGGGGCGTGGCGTCGTTTAGCGTTCGCCCCGCCGGGGCGAACGCTAAACGGGAACGGCCTACTTCTCCAACACCACGCGCGCGATGGCGTACACCAGGAACTTGGGCACCTCGAACTTGAGCCGCCCGTCCTTCACCTCGAACTTCACTTCGGCGCCGTCTGGCTCTTCTGGTGTCGCCACCATCACCTTCTTCACCTTCGCATCCTTGGGCAGCACGAAGTCGGCTTTCACGCCTTCGACCGCAGTGGGCTTCTCGTCCTTGATGCCGCCGCCGGGACTCTTCGGTTTCTCCGGTTCGGTTCGGTTGTAGTTCACGAAGTGCAACGTGATCTCGTTACCCTTCGCGGGCTTGCTCGCGGACACGCGAACCGTCCGCGGCGCGGCAAACGCGCTCAGGCCCGCAGGCGGCGCGTCCGGCTTCGCGGGGTTGAACACCGCCTTGTATCCGGCCTGCTTTCCCTCGGGGATTTGTTCGTCCGGCAGCACGTCGAACAGCACGTGCTTGTCGAGCAGTTCCTTGCCGAGTTTCTTGAACGCATCCACCGCGTCCACGTTCCCCTTGTGAACATCCGTTCGCGGGAAGAGGAGCAACACCTCCGCGTGCGGAACGTTCGCGCGATAGAGGTCGTCGTACTTCGCCATGAAGCTGTAGTATCGCGTGATCTCCTTGCGCGCTTCCGGGTCTTTGAATCGCGTGTAGAAGCCCATCGGTGCGCCGCCGTTGGCGGCAAGTTCCGAGATCGCGACGCGGATACGCGTCGATTCGTACTTGCCCAGCGTGAACGGCTTGTCGTCGAACGCGCCGCGAATGTACCGCGCTTGTAGTGTTCCTTCGCCGAGGAACCCTTCCTTCAAATCGGTGAAGCACGCCGAGCCGCCGGTGCTGTACCAGAGGTAGTCTTCGTTCGCGCCCCACTTGTCCGCAGACAACATGCAGCGCTCGTCACCGCTGATTTGGCTGAAGTCGCCCAGGTGGTTCCACTGCGCCACCATCAACCCCGGCTTGAGGGACTTCGCGTACTTCACGAACACTTCGTCGAACGCCTCTTTACAGGTGAGCTGCGAGAACCGGAGTTGTTCGCGGCGGAACGGCGTCGATTCCTTCGGGTTGTGCCAGCCCACGATTTCTTCAAACTTGTGCGACTTGAGGTCGGCGATGGCGAACTTCTCTTTCATCTCCGCCGCAGTGAAGCGACCGCCGAGGTAAGCGCGGAACCCGGTCTGGCAGTGATCGCAGAGGCAGTTGTGCCTGTAGAAGTAGTTCGCGACGTAACCGTCCACACCGCGCTCGATGCCGCGTTTCGCCCACGCCTTCAGCACGGTGCGCCAGTGCGGATTGCTGAGACACGCGGTGTACTCGCGCATCTGGCCGATGCTGTATTGTTTTGATGCCATCGGGGTGCCGTCGGCGTTCTTGGCGATCAGATCGAGTGGGTCTTTGACCGGTTTCGGGCCGAGTTCTTTCTCGTCCCACAACTCGCGATAGAACTTGAAGAAGCCTTGCGGCCCATTCTTACCTTCGGGTTCTCCCACGAGGAACGACACGTTGAAGTGTCCGACCACGTTCGCGCCGCGCTTGTGAATGGCCGCGTTGCGGTCCTCGAACCACTTCCCGCACTTATCCAGGCCTTGCACCGGGAAGTGCGCGGGGTAGCCCTTGTATTGCGGCGTGTGCGCGAGGCTGTAGAAGTGCCCGCCGTAGAACCCGATCTGGCACACCTCCGGCTTCGCCTCTTCGACAAACGTGAGGTAATCGTCGTCCGCGTATTCCGCCCAGTGCGCGATCATTCGCGTGAACTCGGCTCGCTTCGGTGGGGTCGGGTCCGCGGCCGGAAGTGTGCCACCGGCCAGCAGTGCCAGTACCGCCGCGGCGAAGAAGATGGCTCGCATGAGTTGCTCCGCGTGTTCGGGGGTTCGCTGCGAACAGGTTACCCGGTTTCGGCCGGGAGTGGCATAATGATTGGCGGTTCGCGAGGAGTTCGCATGCCCAGTCGCATTCGTGTGGTTCTTGTGGTGTGCCTCGTTGCGGGGTTGTGCGGGATCGCGCGCGCGTGGGGGCCTCATACCGAGATCACCGCGGCTGGCCTCGCCGTGCAACCGGAGAAGGAGAAACTCCAGAAGTACTTGGGCGACGATTTCTCGCGCCTTTCGCGCGATTACTGCTGGATGGGCGACTGGCAGGAAGCCGTGCGACCGGACCACTACGCGGACGACTACCTGCTGTTCCCGCAAAGCCCGCTACACGTCTCCCATATGCACCCTCAAGTGCGAAAGACGTACGCGCCATTCTTCAAACGCGCACTGCAGGCGATCCGCACCGAGTCGCCACGAAACGCGGCGCGCTGGGTCGGGAGCCTGCTGCATTTCGTTCAGGACGCCGGTTCGCCGCCTCACACGACCGGCATCGGTGGCGAACTGCACGGCAAGATGGAACGCTGGGTAGACGAGTCGAAGATCGCGATTGGTGGCTACAAACCGAGGTTGCTCGGCAAGACCGACGCGGAGGCGCTGCGCGGCTTTGAAGAGCGCATGGCCGAACTGCACGACTTCTCAAGACTGCGCGCGGAGCAACTGAAGTTGTTGGTAGAGAAGTTGGAGAAACGCGAGAACCAACCGCTGGAATTAGAATGCGCGCTGGAGGTCGCGCGGGTCACCGCGGACGTCGTTCACACCCTGTTCGCGCTCGGGCTGAAGGAGCCACCCAAACCCGGCGCGGCGCTCGAAGGCAAGCTCAACTACGAACCGCCCGCAGGTTACGCGACTGTCCCCGCAAAGATCATCATCGAGGGCACCGACTTCTCAACGACGACCGATGGGGAAGGGCGGTATCATTTTCGCGACGTACCGCCGGGGCGCTACGCGGTGTCGGTGCTCGCAACCGGGTACGAAGTGGAACGCGTGCAGGATGTGATATTCGAAGCGGGTAAGACCGCGACCGTGGAACCGAAGCTGAAACCGGACGCGGGTAACCTCGTGCGCAACCCACGGTTCGCGCACAAATGGATACTCGCCGATCAGCCCGACGGCTGGTCACGCGACACCGTAAAGGGCGGGCGGTGGGTGAGTGCCCCAGTTCGCGTGCCGGTGGGTCAGGCGTGTGTCGTGCGAGTCGAGTTCGTGGGCGAGAAGAAAGTGCCGGTGTCGGTTCGTTGGCGGAGCAATCCGTCTTCGACCGTCGGCGGTCGCGAGACGGCACTCGACGTCGCAAAATTTCCGGTGGAGGTCGCGCCCGACGTCCTGATGAAGCCATTCGAGAAGGGGTATCTGTATCTGGAGGTTCTGCTGCACACTGACGGCGAACCGGCGAAGGCGGTGCGGCACGTTGCGGTCGCGTTTGCGAAGAAGTAGCGACTGTGGCGCTGGACTTCGGCACCTGCGAGCGGGTACCCTTACGTGATCCTGCCGCTGCGAAACCTACGAAGATGCTACGCGGCAAGCCGCGTGGCGTGCGGCACCTACCAAAGACAAGCATGTTCCGCATCCTCGGTAATCCGAAACGCTCCTGTGCCGGTGTCAGTCGGCGCGACTTGCTCGTCGCGGGCGGCTTCGGGCTGCTCGGTGGCCTCAGCGCGCCGGCGCTCGCGACCGCAGCCAAGCCGAAAGCCAAGTCGGTCATCTGTCTATTCCTGTTCGGCGGGTGGAGTCAACTCGAAACGTTCGACATGAAGCCGGACGGGCCGGTTGACATTCGCGGGCCGTACAAGCCGATCGCGTCGGCGCTGCCCGGCTTCCCGGTGTGCGAACACCTGCCGCTGATGGCGCGGCGCCTGAACAAAGTGTCGGTGATTCGGTCGGTTCACAGCGAGGACTCGAACCACAACACCAGTTTCGTCCTGACAGGGAAGCACGCGACGCTGGGCGGCACCGCGATCAAGGGTATCAACCCTGGCATCCCGTCGGACTGGCCGTTCTTCATGTCGGCCGTGCATCACGTGCGCGAGCGCGGCGGCGATCTCAGGGCCAACGGCGCGATACCGAATCACGTGTGTGTCCCGAACCGCCTCGGGCTGCTCGAAGGCTACACACGCACCGGGCCGTATGGCGGCATCCTCGGCGCGAAGTTCGACCCGGTTTGTACCCGCGTCGGCAACAATGGCGAACTGCTTTTCAACCCAAACGGCGTGAAGGCGGAGAAGCTGAAGTTCGCTCCACCCGGCGCGGATCTCGATCTCGATATCACGCTCGACCAGCTCAAATCGCGATCGAGTTTGGTGGACCAACTCGACGCGACCCGCGGTCGGCTGATGTCGTCGGCCGCGATCGACGGGTTCGACGATTCCCGCAAGCGCGCCCTCGGCGTCATCACCTCAGAGAAGTTCCGACGCGCACTCGATATCTCCTCGGAGCCGACGAAGTTGCGCGACGCGTACGGCTGGAACCTGTTCGGTCAGAGCGTGCTAATGTCGCGCCGACTGGTCGAAGCCGGGGTTCCGCTCGTCACCGCGATTTGGGACTGCACGAAGGAAGGCCCGGACATCGCGACGCTGGGATGGGACACGCACTGGGATCACTTCAAGGCGTGCGAAGGGTGGCTGCTGCCGGGCCTCGACCGCGCGCTCGCGTCCCTGCTCGACGATCTCGAAGACCGCGGGCTGCTCGATGAAACGCTGGTGGTGGTGATGAGCGAGATGGGCCGCACGCCGAAAGTGAACGCCCGATCCGGGCGCGACCACTGGGTCGGTTCGTATTGCGCGATGTTCGCGGGTGCGGGCGTTCAACGTGGCGTCGTGTATGGGAAGAGCGACAAGATTGGCGCCTACGTGACTGACAGTCCGGTGTCACCGCAGGACGTGCTCGCGACCGTGTACCACCTGTGCGGCATCGGGTCCGATGTCGCGATCCGCGACCGGCTCAACCGCCCGCACATGCTCTATGCCGACGGCACGCCGGTCCGCGCGGTGTTGGCGTAACACCAGATTAGCCGCGACCCAACAGGGAGCGAGAGGAACAGTTGTGTTTCGCATTCTCGGTTCACCGAAGACGCTATCCGACGGCCTGACGCGGCGCGACCTGCTGCACGTTGGCGGGTTAGGCGCGTTCGGGCTGACGCTCCCTTCATTTTTGAAGCTCCGCGCGAGCGAACCGACGCCCGCGAAGGATTCGTCTTTCGGTCGCGCGAAGGCGTGCATCCTGCTGTTCCCCTACGGCTCGCCGCCGCAGCACGAGACGTTCGACCCGAAGCCGGACGCTCCCGCCGAAGTTCAGGGCGAACTGAAGTCCATTCCAAGCGTGCTGCCCGGCGTACGCGTGTGCGAATTACTCCCGCGCATCGCGAAGATCTTGGATCGCGTGACCGTGGTGCGGTCGGTCACGCACCCGTACCCCGAACACGGTGTCGCTTACGCGGTCAGTGGGATTCCGACTTACACGCCTGCACTTGAAGCCGCGCCGCGCGATTCGCGTCACTGGCCGTTCATCGGCTCCATCGTCGATTACCTCGAAACCAAACTCAGTGGTGATCCTACCCCGGCGGTGCCGCGAAACGTTGGGCTGCCGTGGTTGCTCAACTCGCGCACCGACCAGAACGTGAGTGCCGGGCCGTACGCGGCGTTTCTCGGTCAGGGGTTCGACCCGGTGTGGGCGTCCTATGAAGGCGCCGGGAAGAAGATCGCCCCGAAGTACACCGACGGGCAGTCGAAGGAATTCATGGACCCGTTCGCGGCATGCGGCCTCGATGGGCAGTTTAGGCTGTCTTCGACCGGCGAGCTTCCGCCCGAAGTGCCGGCCGCGCGCCTGAATGATCGGCGCTCGCTGCTCGCGCAGTTCGACGCTGCTCGCGCTCGCGCCACAACCGACGGACACGACAAGTTCCGTGACATGGCGTTCTCTCTGCTCACCACGAACAAGATGCGAAACGCGCTCGATGTGAGTCGCGAACCGCTGAGCGTGCGCGAGCGCTATGGCGCCACGCTTTTCGGTCAGTCGTGCTTGTGCGCGCGGCGGCTGGTGGAAGCCGGCTCGAAGTTCGTCACGGTGTTCTGGGACGGCTTCGGTCAGTTCTCCGGTTGCGCCTGGGACACGCACGCGAACCACTACCCGCGGCTGAAAGAGTACCTGCTTCCGGGCTTCGACACCGCGTACCCGGCGCTGCTGCTCGATCTCGAAGCGCGCGGCCTCCTGGACGAAACGCTCGTGATCTGGATGAGCGAACACGGGCGCACGCCGAAGATCGACCCTAAACCAAAGGGCGCCGGGCGGCACCACTGGTCGCGGGCGTACTCGGTGGCGATGGCCGGCGGCGGGATCGCGCGCGGCAAGGTCGTCGGCAGCACCGACAAGCACGGCGGCGAAGTCCGTGACATCCCGGTGTCACCGAAGGACATTCTCGCGACCGCGTTCCACCTGCTCGGCATCGACGTTCACACCACTGTGCCCGACGCGCAGGGCAAACCCGCGCACATCGCGGGCGACGGCAAGGTGCGGCAAGAGGTTTTCGCATAAGGAGCCAACCGTGTTCCGTCTCTCCGCGCTCGCCTTGCTCCTCACCGCGCCCACTGCTTTCGCGGCCGATGTGCAATCGCACCCGCCGCTGCGCCAGAACCCGAAGCCGCACCCCGCGGTCGGAGTTCTTCCCGGTCTGTTCGGGCGCGCGCTCTTCGTTCACCCCACGAAGGGTGACGACGCGAAGGACGGCACGAAAGCGAACGCGTGGAAGACGATCGCGCATGGCGTGAAGCAACTCAAGGCTGGCGACACGCTCTACCTGCACGGCGGCACCTACTACGAGAACGTCTACGTCGCGCGCACGGGAAAACCGGGTGCGCCGATCTCCATTCGCTCCGTGCCCGGCGAACAAGCGATCATCGACGGCGGGATGCGCGAGTTCCTCGACACGCCGGGCGAGGCGTGGGAACCGGTGCCGAAGGGCGCACCGGGCGAGTACCGCTCGAAGCGCACCTACCCGAACCTTCGCGACGTGCTCGGCTCCTTCGGCGATTCCATGATCGGACTTCAGACGTACCACCACGCGCAAGACCTGCGCGCGACCAACGAACTCATCGACTGGGAGAACTGGGACAAGCAAGCCGAGAGCGACATCAAACCGCTGTACTGCGGGCCGGGCCTGTGGTACGACCGCGAGACCGGATACATCTACGCGCGGCTCGCTCACACCAACCTTCCCAAGCCGATTCCGAACTACGCGGGCGAAACCGATCCGCGAAAGCTGCCACTCGTCCTCTCGCGGTTCAACTCTGTTCCGCTTCACCTTGACGGCGCGAAGCACGTTCGCATCAGTGACGTTGTTGTTCGCGGATCGGGCTACACCGCGGTGATGCTCGATCACGCGCAGCACGTTGAATTCGACAACGTGACGGTGTGGTGCGGCGCGTACGGCATTCGCGCCGGCTGCGCCGGGCCGCTGAAGTTGGCCGGGTGCCGGTTCTACGGGAACGTTGCGCCGTGGACGTTCCGCACCGACGGCAGCAAGCGCGACTACCCCGGCCGGCCGCACCGGAACATCTCGCGCCTCAACACGCACGCGCTCCTCGAACTCGACTCCGGGCGCGAGTCGTCGGTGTACGCCACGCCGCAAAACGACAACTGGGAGATCGAGTATTGCGAGTTCACGGACTCGCACGACGGCATTTATCTTGGTGGCATCAACGTGAAGTTCCATCACAACCTGATGGAAGGGCTTCAGGACGACGGCATCTACCTCAGCCCGATGTACGCGCGGCACAAACTCGACAAGAAGGACGCGCAGATTCACATCTACCAGAACAGATTTGGAGCGATGCTTACAGCCCTCGCGTTCGGCGGCACGGAACCGCTCGCACCGGATAAGGTGTTTGTGTACCGCAACGTGTTCGACCTTCGCGGCACGCTTCAAACCGGGCGCCCGACCACGAGACGCGCGGAGCCGGGGCTTGCGACCGGCAAGGTGATCGGCGATCACGGTTCGCCGCCGTGGTCCGCGATGAACATCTACCACAACACGTTCGTGACCGCGGGCGGCTCGCGCGACACCGCGATGGCGACGTTCGCCGCGTCACGGGTGCCTCAAACGCGACGCGTCTTCAACAACGTGTTCCTGCACGGCGACAAGTTGCCCGCATTCGCGCTCCCGGACCCAGTCGCGGACTGTGTCGCCGACGGCAACCTGTATTGGGCGCCTGGCGTGCCGGAGAAGGTCGGCGCGACGTTCTTCGACAAGTTCCGCAAGTCGCCGGCGTTCGTCGCGAGTCAGAAACTTCACGCGCCCGGTTCGACGACGAACTGCCGCGTGGCCGACCCCAAGTTCGACAAGGAGTTCTGCCTCGAGAAGGGCAGCCCGCTCCTCGACGCGGGAATTGAACTGCCCGCCGACTGGCCGGACCCGCTGCGCAAAGAGGACAAGGGCAAGCCCGATATCGGCGCGCTCCCGTTTGGCCCCGAACGGCTCCAGGTCGGCCCGAACAACAGATTGGGGCGCGACTGGTGAGCGACACTTCTCAGGTTCAATCACTCACACGTACGCAGCGGTACGGCGTGCTCGGCGCCGCGTTCCTCGCGTGGATGTTCGCGGGGATGGAAATCTCGCTGTTCGTTCTCATCCACCGGCAGATGACGCTCGAACTACTCGGCACATCCACGCCGGAGAAGGACGTGACGCGCTGGTTCACGTGGTTCCAGGCCGCGTTCCTGTTCGGGGCCGCGGTCGGTGGGTGGTTGTTCGGTTTTCTTGGCGACCGCATCGGGCGCACGCGCTCGCTCGGCGCGGGCGTGCTGTGCTACTCGCTGGGAACGCTCGCGTGTTACTTCGTGAATGACGTGGGCACCATGCTTGTGGTGCGGTTCGTCGCGTGTCTGGGCGTGGGCGGTGTGTGGCCGAACGCGGTGGCGCTCGTCGCGGAGGCGTGGCCGAACGCGTCGCGCCCGTTCTTGGCGGGGCTGCTCGGTGCCGCCGCGAACGTCGGCTTCGTGCTGCTCGGCGCGATCGGCTACGCGTTCCCCATCGAACAGGAGTCGTGGCGGTGGGCGTTTCTCGTCGCCGCGTCGCCGTGCATAATCGGCGTGCTGATTCTACTGTGCGTGCCGGAATCGCCGCGCTGGTTGGCGAGCCGCGCACAGGCGAACGAGGCGCAGGCGAGTGCGTCGCCGCTGCGCGCGGTGCTGACACCGCCGCTGCTGTCGCGCACAGTTCTCGGCGTGATGCTCGGCGCGATTCCGGTTGTCGGCTCCGCCGCGAACGCGAACTGGGTCGTTCCGTGGACTGACCACGCGCAACAACAGAAGGCGCTCGCGAGTGGCGGTGAGGTGAAGAAGCCGGACGCGCGGAGCAAGGCGAAGACGCAGATGACGCGGTCCGGCGGCGCGGTGTTCGGCAGCTTGCTCGGCGGGGTCGTCGCGAGCGTTCTCGGCCGGCGCTTGAGCTACTTCTTCATCAGCCTCGGCACGCTCGCGGTCAGTACGTACATTTTCTCGCAACTCGACCCGCTGCACCCGCAGTTCCAGATATTCACGTTCGTGTTGGGGTTCGTCGGTATCACGTACTTCGGGTGGTTGCCGCTGTTCCTGCCGGAGTTGTTTCCCACACGTGTACGCTCCACTGGGACCGGCATCTCGTTCAACACGGGTCGTGTGGTCGCGGCGATTGTGGTACTCTCGGCCGGGTTCCTGCTCGATCAGTTTTCCGGCAACTACTCGCAAGTCGGGCTGTGGAGCGGCATGATTTACGGTGTCGGGATGCTGATAATCTGGTTTGTCCCGCGAGCGACCGGCGGCAAATTGGAGGACTGAAATGGACGCGATCGGCATGATCGGTTTGGGGTTGATGGGTGGCGCGCTGGCACAACGCCTCCGCGCACCGCACGGGCTTCGCGTTGTCGGTTACGACCCGCGGGAGGAGTGCCGTGCGAGGCTCGCGGAGATCGGCGGCGAGCCGGTGCAATCCGTGTGTGAGGTGTTCGGTTCGGTAAAGACCGTCGTCTTCAGCTTGCCGGATAGTAATGTTGTCGCCGCGGTGGTCGCGGAGGCCGGTGATTCGGTTCGCGGGGCCACGATCATCGACACCACCACGGGCGAACCGAACGCGACCGCGGCTACTGGGAAGGCGCTTGCCGCGGTCGATTGCGACTACCTCGACGCCACGCTTAGTGGCACCGGACCGGACGCACGCAACGGCACCCTGGTTGTCACCGCGGGCGGGAAGGCGAAGGTGTTCGAGCGAATCGACCCGGTCTTGCGGCTGTTCGGTGAGAGGTGTTTTCACGTTGGCCCGTGGGGGAGCGGGGCGCGGATCAAACTCATCATTAACCTCGTTCTCGGTTTGAACCGCGTGGCGCTCGCGGAAGGACTCGCGTTAGCGCGGCGCTGCGGTCTCGAAATGGAGCAGACATTCAACATTCTCCGCACGGGTGCCGCGTACTCGCGCGCGATGGACACGAAAGGACAGCGGATGATATCGGGCTATTTCGAGCCGCACGCAAAGCTGTCGCAGCACCTCAAGGACGTGCGGTTGATCCTCGAAACGGGTGGCGAGGTCGGGGCGGCACTACCGTTCAGCACGATGCACGAAGAGGTACTCACGGAACTCGTGGAGCGTGGCTTCGGTGAGTGTGATAACAGCGCGGTGATTCTCGCGTTCGAGGGAGAGCAACCGTGATGTGCCGCACGCTGGGGCGCACGGGGTTGACGGTGTCGGCGGTCGCGTTCGGCGCGGGCCCGGTATCGGGCCTCATGACCGGCAACGACCATGCGGCGCAACTGGCCACGGTTGAGCGTGCGATCGGTGCCGGTGTCAACTGGTTCGACACTGCGCCCGGCTACGGGCAGGGGCAGTCGGAAGCGAACCTTGGTCGCGCGCTCGCGGAACTCGGAGTGTCCGACCGTTTCCACATCGCCACCAAAGTTCGCGTGTCCGCGGAGGTGCTCGATAACCCCGAGGACTACGTGCGGCGCTCAGTCGAAGAGAGCTTGAAACGGCTGCGCGTATCACACGCCACACTGCTTCAGCTTCATAACGGAATAACACGCCACCGCGACGACGAGCCGGCTGCGATCGCGCCGCGAGACGTCCTTTGCATCGCGGAAGCAATGGCGAAGGTGCGCGACGCGGGCTTGGTACGGCACATCGGACTGACCGGGACTGGGCACCCGGAAGCGATGCGCGAAGTGGTGCGCTCGGGTGTGTTCGACACGATGCAGGTGCCGTTCAACATCTTGAACCCGAGCGCGGGCAGTGCGACCTGTGCACCCGGCGAAACCGATTACGGGAACATCATCGCGGACTGCGCCCAGATGAACATGGGCGTGTTCGCGATTCGCGTGTTCGCGGGCGGGGCGCTGCTCGATCAACCGCCGAGCGCGCACACGCTGAAGACGCCGTACTTCCCGCTCGCGCTCTACGAACGCGATTCGGAACGCGCGAAGCACCTCCGCGAGAACGCCGTTGGGCGATTCACGCCGACGGAACTCGCGCTGCGCTTCGTGCTGGGTCACGCGGCGGTGTCGTCCGCGATCATTGGGTTCGGTTCGCCGGCACACGTCGCGGAGGTTTCGCGATGCGCGACCTGACGCCCACCGCCGAATCACAGCTCCTCGACTTCTTGCTCACAGCACTCGCACCAATGAACCGCACGCGAGTGAAGCAGGTGCTCCGCTCCGGGCGCGTTCACGTGAACGGCACTTCCGTCACGCGGCACGATCACGCGCTGCGCCCCGGCGACACAGTGAGCGTTTCGCGTGAGGCACCGGTCGCCGCGGACGTGTCCGGCATCGTGATCGTCCACGAAGACGCGTACCTCGTCGTGATCGACAAGCCTTCGGGCCTCCTCACCGTCGCTACCGAATCGGAGAAGACCGACACCGCGTTCGTGCGGATGAGCGCGCACCTCGCGGCGCGGAACGCCGGGCGCCCGTTCGTCGTTCACCGGCTCGACCGCGACACGTCCGGCTTGCTCCTCTTCGCGCGAAGTACCGACGTTCGCGATCAGCTTCAAGCGAACTGGGAATCGGTGACCAAGACCTACCTCGCGGTGGTGGAGGGCGCGCCTGAATCGGCCGCGGGGTTGGTCGAGAACTACCTGACCGAAGGGCGCGACCTTCGCGTGCGCGCGAGCAAACACCCCGGCAAGGACGCGAAGCGAGCCGTGTCGCGGTACACGGTTCGCGAAACGCGCGGCAAGTATTCGCTCGTGGAGGTGGGACTGGAGACCGGGCGCAAGCACCAGATCCGCGTTCACCTGGCGGGCCTGGGGTGCCCGGTCGCGGGCGACAAGATGTACGGTGCGACCACCGACCCGGTGCGCCGGTTGTGCTTGCACGCGTGGCGTCTTGCCTTCGACCATCCCTTTAATGGGGATCGGCGGGAACTGGAATCGCCGCTCCCGGAGCTGTTGTCTCGCATCGTGATGATCGCGTGACACGGGCAGATTTCCAGGGTAGAGTTAAGCGAACGTTCTCTTCTCTCGAACGGGTATTGCTCATGTTCCGAGTTACAGGCGGACGCGGGTCGGATTGCACCGGCGTCACGCGGCGCACGTTCCTGCAAGCCGGCGTGCTCGGCGGCGGACTCGCGCTCGGTGATTTCCTTCGCGCGAAGGCCAGCGACGAACACGCGATCCCGCACGTCGAAGGCGCGAGCGTCATCCTGTTCTGGATGAGCGGCGGGCCGGGTCACATGGAAACGTGGGATCCGAAGCCGGACGCGGTCGCGCAGTTTCGCGGGCCGTTTGGGGCGACGAAGACCACCATCCCCGGCGTTCAGTTCGGCGAACTGTGCCCGGAGGAAGCGAAGATCGCTGACAAGCTCGCGATTCTTCGGAGCGTGAACCACGGCTCCGGCGACCACACGAAGGGCAACCACTGGATGCTCACCGGCATGGAAGGGCCGGCGTTCAACGTCGCGGACTTCAACGTGCAGCGCCGCCCGTGTATGGGGTCCGCGACCGCGAAGCTGATCGGCGCGAACAAACCCGGCTTGCCACCTTACGCCGCGGTACCGCACCTGCGCGGCGGCACGGACAACTTCTTCCACTACTCCGCGTACCTCGGTCGCGGGTACAACCCGTTCGTCACGGAGTCCGACCCGAACCTGCCCGACTTCCGCGTGCGGAACCTGTCGCTCCCCACCGACATGCCCATTTCGCGGCTCGAAGACCGCAAGCACCTGCTCGAATCGCTCGACGCCAGCAAGCGCACGGTGGACGCGCGCAGCGTGAGTCTCGATCCGCACGCGGAGCGCGCGTTCTCGCTGCTTACCAGTAAGGCGACCGCAGCCGCGTTCGACATCAACGCCGAACCGAAGAAGACGCGAGACGCTTACGGTCGGCACACGTTCGGGCAGAGCGCGCTGTTAGCGCGGCGGTTGGTCGAAGCGGGCGTGACGTTCGTAACGGTGAACTGCGTCCCGTGGGACCACCACGGCACCGCGAACCGGCTCGCGACGAAGCCGGGCGCGGAACTGCTCATCCCGCCGTTCGACAGAGCTCTCGCGGCTCTGGTAAGCGATCTCATCGAACGCGGGCTGTACGAGCGGACGCTGGTGGTGGCGATGGGCGAGTTCGGGCGCACGCCGCGAATGAACCCCGAAGGCGGTCGCGACCACTGGGGCAACGTGTTCAGCGTGCTGATGGGTTGCGGCTCTATGAAGATGGGTCAGGTGATCGGGCGTAGCAATCCGCGCGGCGAGTACGTCGCGGACCGCCCGGTGTCGCCGCAGGACGTGACCGCGACCGTGTTCAAGCACCTCGGCATCGACGCGCGGAAGGTGCATTTCCCCGACACGCAGAACCGCCCGACGGCGCTCGTGGAAACCGGCGAACCGGTACGGGAGTTGTTCCGGTAGGTGCGGTCGCAACGATCGCGGCGTGCCATCGGCCGGTTCAGCGCCCGACCCGCGACTTGCACTCCCGGCAATAGACCACCTCCTCTTTGAGGAGCAGGCTGGCGAAAGAAAAGATGGTGGAAAATATCAGGAGGATGGCGTACACGATCCAGCCGCCGTCGCTCAAACTGATGATCAGTCCGAGGAGGCAAAGAAAGGCCGAGAACGCGATGAGGAGGGAGAACAGCACCCACCCGCCTGGGGCCACGTGCTCCCGGCTGATCGGGTGCGGCGAGCTACAGTACGGGCAGCAGAATCCCTCGCGGCGCGGCCGCCGCCGCGGACGGCGGTCCTCGTCCCGCTCGACTACCTGGTTGACGTTCACCTGGATCGGCTGCACCTGCGACCGGCCGTCGCGCCCGTCCGCTGGTGGGGGCGGCAGTTGCAGGGCGGGAACCAGCGCCCCAGCGTCCGGGAAGAGTTCGGGGACCGTGCCGGCCACGACCCAGGCCGGCATCCCGCCGCGCCAGAGCAGGTCGTTGGCGCGCAGCACGCCGGATTCGACCAGCGCTTTGAGCTGCGCGACCGTCACCGGCCCGCGCCGCGCGCCGTTCACCATGTAGAACCACACCGCCGACTCGGCGGGCGGGGGTTGCGGCACGACGCGAACGACGCCGGGCGAACTGACCGGTGACGGCCAGCGGTCCACGTCTGCCCCGCACTTGGGGCACGGCGCCTCCTCCCCCGCGAGGGAGGCGGGCGCGTTGATGGTGTCCCGGCACGCGGGACAGACGAAAGCGACTTGCATAGCTCACCTCACAACCGGCTGCACGCGACCCGCTCGAACCAGACACAGAGTCGAACAAATATCGGCGCGACGCTGAGTGGATCGCCGTCATTTTACCGGGAACAGGTGGCCCCAGCCTAACAAGTGCGCGTCCTTCGGGAGCGGGTTCGCCGGCTTCAGCCAACCGGCCATCACCAGCGTGCCGACGTGGAAGAAACACGCGTCCGCGTCGGAGGTGCTGCCGGGGTAGTGCCCGAACCCGCCGTCCGCGTTGCGGCACGACAACGACCACTTCGCCACCTTCTCCAAAGACTTCTTCGCTTCGGGCTTGTCGCCACCGAGCTGCCGGATGATGAACGCGGCGTCGAACGACGCGTGCCGGTCGCGGGCCGGCGGGTTCAGCATCCAACTGCCGTCCGCTTTCTGGTCGCGCAGCACACGCTTCAACATCGCGTCCGCTTTGGGCACCTCTTCGCCGACGAGCCGGTAATAGTGCGCCGCGTGGAACGTCGCCGCGACGTGGTCGTTGATGTAGCCGTCGTCGGTCTGCACCATCAACGCTTTGATCTTCTTGTCCGCGTCCTTCGGAATTGGCTTGTCGCACGCGCGGTACGCGAGCGGGAAGAAGCTCGTCATGTACAGCGGTAAGTCCTTGTAATCGGCCTTCAGCACCACGTCGAACACCGGTAGCGGGTCGTGCTTGGGTTTGGTTCCGAGCGCGCGAAGGGCCATCAGCGCCATCGTCGTGTTGTACGCGCGCCCCGCGGCCGACTTCGGATCGACCGTGCCCGCGACGTTCACGAACGCCCCGTCATCTTGCTGACGCGACAACAGGAACGCGCGCGTCTTCTCTTCGTCGGGGAGTTTCCAGCCGAACGTCTTGTGAATGATGACCGCGTAAGTGACCGGTGCGAGGTCGCTGTACGCGCTGTCGGAAATGCCGTCGTACTTGAGGTCAATGCCGGGCCGAAACGAACCGTCCGGCTTCGCGGTCTTCGCGAAGAAGGTCTTCAGGTCGGTGAGCACGTTGTCCGTCGTCTCGGGCTTGGGTTCGGCCGCGGGCGCGGCGACCAGAGACGCGAGCAAGACAAGCGCGGTGCTAAGAGTGAGAAGTTTCATACCGCGAGGTTATCCGAGTCGCGCCGCGTTCACAAGAATCTGTTGCGAATCGCGGCGCGGGTGTGCGATAATCTCCGATGTTCACTCCCGCCGGGGATCACGCCTTGTCCCCCACTGCTTTCGGCCGTTGCCGTACCCAACTTGCTCTGGCGACCTTCGCAGCGATTCTGTTCGCGGGCGCGAGTCACGCTGCGCCCCCCGAACCGCTCACATTGAAGGGCCACACGGGCTGGGTCGGTGGGGTCGCGTTCAGCCCCGACGGCAAGACGATCGCCACCGCGAGCGCCGACCACACCGTGAAGTTCTGGGATGCCGCGACCGGTAAACTTCAGACAACTCTCGACGCACACAGCGACATCGTCGCCGCCGTCACGTACTCGAAGAACGGAACGCACATCGCGACCGCGAGCTTCGACGGCACCGCGAAGGTGTGGACCAACGCGAATCGCGAACTCGTGCATACCTTCAAGGGCGCGCGAGGTGCGCTGCTCACGGTCAGCTTTAACCCGAACGGGCGCGCGCTCGCCGCGGGCGGAATCGACGGGAACGTGCGCGTGTGGGAACTGGATGGCAAGGCGAAGGCCGAGGGACGAATCCAGCGCACACACAAATCGTGGGTGAACGCGCTGACGTACCGACCCGACGGCGAAGGAGTCGCTTCGGTCAGCTCCGACAACGAGGTCTGGTACAATCCGTCGATCGGGAAACTCATCACCGTTCGGCCGCAAATCGGGGAAGTGCGTTCGGTCGCGTTCACACCGGACAGCAAGTTGCTCGCGACCGGCACGCGATACGGCGTCACGAAGGTGTGGGACAACAACGGCGACGAAGTCGCTTCGCTGAAGGGCAAACACACCGGCGATGTGTGGGGCGTCGCATTCAGCCACGACGGGCGCACGCTCGCGGTTGGCGACGGCGACTGGGACAAACTGAGCGATGTTGTGCTCTGGGACACGACTACCTGGAAAGAACGCGCCAGACTGAAGCAGACGAACGAGGTGCTATGCATCGCGTTCCACCCGACAAAGGCGATTCTTGCTGCCGGCAGTCGTGACAAGACCGTGAAGGTGTGGGACTTGAGTGAGTTACGGAAGGTTGAGAAATGATCGCTACATCGCGCACTCGCTATGCCGCAAGCGGCTGGGCCTTTCGAGCCGCTTGCGGCGCAGCGTTCCTCCTCGCATTCCCCAACTTCGTCTCGGCAGACGACGCCCCTTCGTATCAGCGGCACGTCTCGGCGCTGTTCAGCAAACTCGGGTGCAATGGCGGCACCTGCCACGGCGCGGTGAAGGGGCAAAACGGCTTCCGTCTCTCGCTGTTCGGTGCGGACGCGGCCGGCGACCACGACCGCATCGTGCGCGAGTTCGCCGGTCGGCGCACCAACCTCAACGACGCGTCCGCGAGTCTTCTGCTCCGTAAGGCGACCGGGCAGGCCGAACACGGCGGCGGGGTTCGCCTCCGCGCCGATAGCCCCGAGTACGAAGTGATTCGCAAGTGGATCGCGAACGGCGCGAAAGCCGACACCGCCGCCTCTGCACGCGTGAAAGAACTGAAGGTGACGCCCGCGGAGCAGGTCGCGAAGAAGGGCGAGACGTTCCGCCTGAAGGTGGAAGCCGCGTTCGCGGACGGCACTACCGAAGACGTGACGCCGTACTGCTCGTTCGAGTCGCTCGACACGGCTACCGCGACCGTCGAGGCAAACGGCACCGTCACCGGGAAAGGCGTGGGCGACGCTCCGATCATCGTGCGGTATCGTGCCCAACCGGCGCTGGCGCGTGTACTCGTGCCGCGCCCGGCTGCGACCGCGTTCCCCGATGTGAAGCCGAACAACTTCGTGGACGCGCACGTCCTCGCGAAGCTCAAGCGGCTCAATCTGCCGCCCGCGGCGCTCGCGGACGACGCCACGTTCTTGCGGCGTGTTCACCTCGATGTGACCGGCGAACTTCCCACCCCGGAAGAGGTTCAGAAGTTCCTCGCGGATAGTTCTGCCGATAAGCGCGCGAAGAAGATCGACGAATTGCTCCTGCGACCTGGGCACGCGGACCTGTGGACGCTCAAGTTCTGTGACCTGCTCAAAGCCGCGGACTTTGGCGTGTACGCGGACGCGATGTCGCTCGAAGCCGACGCGCCGCGCTTTCAGGCGTGGGTCCGCGCCCGGCTCGGCGAGAACATGCCGTACGACGTGTTGGTCGAACGCATCCTGCTAGCGACCAGCCGCGAAGGGCGCACCATGGACGAATACGCGAGCGAGGTGAAGTCGCTGTTTGAAGGCTATTCGCCGGGCCGCAAAGACCTGGAACTCTACGCGCGTCGGAAGACACTGGATCTCTTCTGGCAGCGCCGCGGGTCCGATGGCGTGAGCGGTACGCTGCAAGTCGCGCACGCGTTCCTGGGACTGCGGCTCGAATGCGCGCAATGCCACCGCCACCCGCACGACAACTGGCAGCAGGAGGACTTGCTCGACTTCGCGAATTTCTTCATGCGGGTCCGCACGGTCGGATTCCAGGGCGACAACGAGAAGAAGTTCGCCGACGCCGCGACGTACTTCAAGAAGTTCAACGACGAGGCCAAGACCCTCGAATCCGATGCGAAGAAGCGGAAAGAGGGCGACGGCAAGAAACTCGACGACGACGCGAAGAAGGCCAAGTTGGACGCGGACAAGATCATGGCCGGTCCGAAGCCGCTCGCGGCTTCGCAACAAAATGAACTCGCCAAGCTCAAAGAGATCATTGCGAACGCCGACAAGTTCCGGCAGCAAACCGCGGAGATGGAGAAACGCGCGAAGCAGATGCCCGAGGTCGCGCGGCGGTTGCTTCAGGCGGAGAGTCGCGTGTTGCCGCCGGGCAAGGTCGCGAAGGTGTCGAGTACGCTAGGCTCGAAGGAATCGACCGCGTTCCGGCTGCTCGGCGAAGCAGACGCGGTCACGGTCGCGCCTGACAAAGACCCGCGCGAACTCGTCGTCGCGTGGATGCGGAAGCCGGACAACCCGTACTTCGCGCGTGCGATCGTGAATCGCGTGTGGGCGAGCTACTTCGGGCGTGGTATCATCGACCCGCCGGACAATCTCTCGGCGTTCAACCCGGCCACGCACCCTGAGTTGCTGAAGGAGTTGTACGACGGCTTCATCGCGAACAAGTACGATCTGCGCTGGCTGCACAGAACGATCCTCAACAGTCGCACCTACCAACAGGACAGCACCCCGGCGAAGGGCGCGGAAGCCGACCGCACGCACTACGCGTTCTTCCCGCTGCGCCGGTTGCCCGCGGAAGTGATGCTCGACGCGCTCAATACGGCGACTGGCACGACCGAGAAGATGGACATGAAGTACCATCACTGGCCCGAAGAGATGAAAACGGTGGAGGTGCCGTTCGCGCCGCGGAACGCGTTCGTCACGTTCGTGCTCGATACGTATGGTCGCCCTAAGCGCAACTCCGCGGTGCAGTGCGACTGCGAGCGCGAAGGTGCATCGTCCATCTTCCAGGTACTCACACTCGCGAACCACCCGCGTGTGTGGGAGAAGATCCGCGACCCTCAGGGACGCGTCGCGAAACTACTGAAGGACGTGACCGACGACACGAATCGCGTGGACGCGCTGTTCCTCGCGACCGTGAGTCGGTTGCCGAGCGCGACCGAGCGCGACGCGTGCCTGAAGTTCGTGAAGGAAGCCGAGAGCGCGGAGAAGGGCTTCCAGGGCGTGCTGTGGAGCCTGCTCAATACACGAGAGTTTTTGATCCAGCACTGATTGGTTTTTCCTGTTAGCCGCAAGCCGAAGGCGAGCGCGGCGCGAGGAGCCTGCCATGTCCATTTCACGACGAGACGTTCTGAAGATCGGTGGCCTGGGCTTGTGCGGGGTCGGTGCGCGGGACGTGATCCGCGCGCACGCGGCGCCCGATTCAAGCGCCAAGGCCAAGCAGATGATTGTGTGCTGGCTCGGCGGTGGCCCGCCGCACACCGACATGTTCGACCTGAAGCCGGACTCCTCCGAAGAGTACCGCGGCATTTTCAAACCGATTCAGACCAACGTGACCGGCTTGCAAGTCGGTGAGTTGCTACCGGAGTTGGCGAAGCGTGCCGACAAGTACACCGTCATTCGCTCCGTGAGTACGCTCAACAAGCCAGGCGATCACAGCCAGGCGCCGCTCTACTGGTTGACCGGGAACCCGCGACTCACGACCGGTTCGGACGAGTACCCGATGTACGGGAGCGTGGTGAACAAGCTCCGGCCCGGCCCGAAAGACCTGCCGACGTTCGCGGTGCTGGACGAGATCGACGTTCACACGCACAACGCGCTGGCGCGCAACTTCATGGGTTCGGCGCACAGCCCGTTCATCATGCAACCGCTCAAGGACAAGGATGCCGTCACGAAGATGCTGACGCCGCAACTCGAAGTGCCGGCGTTCGACAAGAACGCGGACCTGCTGAAGGCGCTCGACACGAAGCTCCGCCGAGACGACACGCAAGACGAACTGATCGCGGGTCTGGATCAGTACCAACAGACCGCGTTCAATCTTCTGCGCTCGCCGAAGCTCCGTCAGGCGCTCGACATCTCGAAGGAATCGGCGAAGTCGGTGGAGCGGTTTACGCGCAACAAGCCCATGAAGGCGAGATACCCGATCGGCGACCCGCTGCACTTCCTCCTCGCGCGCAGGCTAGTGGAAGCCGGCGTGCCGGTCGTTCACTTCAACCTCGGTTACTGGGACTGGCACGGCGACAACTTCACCGCCGGCAAGCAGCAGATCCCGATGTTCGACTCGTGCCTCGCGGCGCTGCTCGACGATCTCGAATCGCGCGGCCTGCTCGAATCGACGATCGTGCTGGCGCTCGGCGAGATGGGCCGCAAGCCGAAGATCGATAGCCCGAAGGCGGTCGGGGCCGGGCGTGACCATTGGGACTACGCTCAGTTCGTGATCGCGGCCGGTGGCGGGTTCAACCGTGGGTGCGTGGTCGGCTCGACCGACAAACTCGGCGAGCGCGTGAAGGACAACTTCTACAAGGTGGAGAGTTTCGGCCGCACGCTGTATCACTTGCTCGGCATCGACCCGGACACGGTAATTCACACGCCCGCGAACCGCCCGGTGAAGCTGATCGTCGAAGACGCCCCGATCATCAAAGAAGCGATTGCGTAGCGCCCTCGCGGCTACGCGACGACCTTGCACATGGAACTGCCCCCATGCACACCCTCTCACGCCGCTCGTTCCTGACCGCCGGCGCGCTTGCTGTCGGCGGTCTCACACTGCCGAACCTCCTTCGCGCACGCGCCGCGCAACCGCTGAAGCCCACGCGCGGCAAGTCGGTCATCATGGTCTACCTCAACGGTGGGCCGTCGCACATGGACATGTACGACCTCAAGCCCGACGCACCGGTCGAATACCGCGGCGAGTTCCGCCCGATCCAGACGAACGTCGCGGGCGTACAGATTAGCGAACACTTGCCGCTGCATGCCAAGATCACGGACAAGTTCGCGATCATTCGCAACATGAAGTTCCAGCAGGAAGGCCACACCGCACCGGAGCTTTACAGCGGCTTCCTTCGCGGCAACCGCCCGGCGTTCGGGTCGGTCGTGAGCAAGTTGCGAACGGACGCGGGCGTTCGCGCGTCGCTCCCGCCCTACGTGTACCTCGGTGACGCGAACCACGTCGGCCACCCTGGTTACCTCGGCAAAGCGCACGAAGCGTACATCCCCGGCGAGAAGGCGATGAGCCTCGGGCGCTCGAAGTCGGTCAGCCTCGAACAGCTCGGTGAGCGCCGCGAGTTGCTGAAGAGTTTCGACGCCACGCGCCGCGAACTCGACGACCCGAAGGGCAGCCGCGCGAGCATGGATTCGTTCACGGCGCAGGCGCTCGAAATGATGACCACGGACGCGGCCCGCGACGCGTTCGACCTGTCGAAGGAACCGGTGAAGCTCCGCGAGCGGTACGGCAAAGGCACCGAGTACATTCTCGCGCGCAGGTTGGTGGAAGCCGGTGTACCGGTGGTGACGATCACGCCGCAGAACCACGGCGTCCCGCAGAAGTGCAACGGTCAGTGGGACCACCACGACCACGTGTTCGAGTGCCTGAAGGCGGTACTTCCTCAATACGACAAATCGGTTCACGCGCTCATCACGGACTTGCACGATCGCGGGTTATCGGAGGACGTAGCGGTAGTGATCTGGGGCGAGATGGGCCGCACGCCGCGCGTCGGCACGCAGAACGGCACGACAGGCGGTCGCGACCACTGGCCGCAATCCGGCTTCGCGATCCTCGCCGGCGGCGGGTTCACGACCGGGCAAGCGGTGGGCGCGACGAACGCGAAGGGCGAGCGCCCCGTGGGCACGCCATACACACCGCAGAACGTGTTGGCGACGCTCTACGGTCACTTGGGCATCGACCCACAGACGACCTTCCCCGACCACACCGGAAGGCCGATCTTTTTGCTCGACGACCCGACGCCGATCAAGGAAGTGCTTTAATGTGGTCCGCCGCTCCGCGGCGGTCTTCGGTGTGCTCCGCGCATTCCGAAAGCGGGGCACGCCGAAAGCAGCAGAGCCGCCGCGGAGCGGCGGACCACATTACTCCTGTAGCGCCTTCACTTCGCGGCTCACCACCTCGATTACCGTTTCGAGCGAGCCGGGCGCGACGGCCGCGATGATCTCCTGATAGATGCCGTAGTCGTAGCTACTCGCGCTTGGCAGGTAGCCCGGTTGCCAGTCGTTCGTCACCGTACTGATGACCAGCGCCACATCGGGGAAGCGGGCGCGGAGCGTCGTCTGGAAGACCTGATACAACTCGCCGGGGCAGAACACCCACACCGCACCACCAACGCGCGATAGCGCGATGCGGTACGGGTACGCCTTCCCCGGTGGCATCGACGCGAGTCGCGTGAGTTGTCGCGTCATCTGTTCGGCGAGCGCCCGACACTTCGAGACGCGAGCTTCGTCGTTGGCCTTTCGCGCCGAGGCTTCTTCAAGATCCCACTTCGCTAACTCCGCTTTCGTGGCTTCGACCGTCGGCAGCGAGAGTCGGTAGGGGAGTTGCACAACGACCTGCCGCGCGTCCCACGCGGCGAACTTTTTTTGTTCGGCGTCGGTCACGGTGCGGTGCTTCCACGTGCCGAGGATCGCGCCGGACACGACCGGCCCGGCGTACTCGAACGCGGTATTCGGTACCGGTAGTGCTTCCATCGCCGAGAGCGCCGCGAAGCCGAGTTGCCGGCCGTTGCGGTCCGCGACGCGCGTATCACCGACGTAGCCGTCGCGCGGGCCGAGATCACCGGACGCACCCTGGATGAACAGGCACGGCGCGGAGGTACTCGCTTCGATCACTTCGCGCATCGCACCTACGTAATCCGGGCTGAGGAGCGTGTTCTCCCACGCGAGCGTCGTCGGGTGGCACGCGTAGTTCACCACCGTGCCGAGAGTGTCACCGGTGCCGTCCGCGACGACCTTCGCGACGAGAACGGTGTCATCGGCAGCGCCCTCGGTGTTGAAGCCGCACACGAACTGCTTCGCGGTTTCGTCCCAGGTGTCGCGGTGCGCCGCGAGCGAACACCGCGCGTAGCCGTAGAGGATGGTCGCGGGACGTACCCGTCCAGCCGCCTCTTTCGCGAGCGCAACGCACACCTCTACAAGTCTGTCGAGGTACGGGGCTATGAGGTCGCCACCGGGAAGCGAGGAACGCGTGCGCGACATCCACCCGGAACCGTGCGTGTGCGAGAGGGACACCGCAATGTCACTCGGCGCCATTCCCGCGATCCCCGTGCGGATATTCTCGATTTCCGCGCCGTCGAGGATGCAATGATCGAGGCCGACTACGAGCAGTCGGCCGGAGCCGTCTCGCTGTTCCAGGTACATTGCGGTTGCAGTGAGTGGGCGGTGAACGCCAGTTGCGCGGTCGTGCAGTGCAGCGCCCCACATGCGATGATAAATGCCCACGGGCGGCGTGATGTCGGCTCGTGCGAACCCGACATCGCACCGCGATTGCGGCGTTTCAACGCGCGTCTTCATTTCGATTCCTCGAACAGCGTGCCCTTCGGATTCAAGAACGCCCAGCACACCGCGGACCCGGCGAACAGCCCCGCGAAGAGGAGCATGGTGAGGTTCCAGTTGCCGGTTGTGTCCGCAAGCCGGCCGACCACGAACGGGAAGATCCCCGCGCCGATGTTCCCAAACGTGTTCATCGTCGCGAACACCGGCGCGACCCGTGTGCCGCCCATCGTGATCGCGGTCGCGTATGCACTCACTCCGCTGGCGTAGCCGCAGAATGCGGCGATGCTGACCAGGATCACGAGTTCCTGCGCGCTCGCCGCTCGGTACGCGGCGAGCGCGACGACCGTACACACGGCCGTCCACATCACGGCCAACCCCTGCCGGCTGAGTCGCGCGTTGCCGGTTCGTCGCAACAGCCAGTCGGAAACCGTACCGCCCGTCAAGCCGCCGAACATGCCGACGATCAGCGGCCACGCAGCGAGGCGCCCCGATTCTGCAACACTGACGCCCATTTTTTCCTGCAAGTATCGTGGAAACCAGGTGAAGAACAGCGCGACCGCGGCGGCTCGCTGGAACTGCTGCGCGCAGAGCAACAGCATGTTGCGGTCGGTGAACAACCGCGACCAGCGCACCGGCGCGACCGGCGTTTGCGGTTCGACTACCGGTTGAAGCGGTGTGTCGGGCCGCGGGACAAGTAGCGCGAACACCGCCGCCCACACCAACCCTGGCACCGCGTACACGATGAGGATTTCTTGCCACGTGAGCGGACCGAGCAACTTCCCCGTGACGAACTGCGACAGCGCTGCGCCGCCTGCCATGCAGCACGCCAGTGTGCCGGCCGCGAACGCTTGTTGGGTCGTCGGGAACGTCGCGCCGATGCCCTTCGTCGCGCACACGAAGATACCCGCCTGCGCGACACCCATTAGCCCCCACAACACGACCAACCCCGTGAACCCGGTCGCGGCGCCGACGAACGCGGTGAGCGCGGACCACGTCACCGCGAACAGGATCAGCGCCGCCTTGCTGCCAAGGCGGTCCGCGATCCACCCTGCCGGTAGCTGAAACACTGCGTACCCCGCGTACCACGCGAGCCACACCAGGCCCATGTCTTGCGACGTGATGCCGAGTTCGCCCTCGATCTTCTTCGACGGCACGCCGAGCGCCGACCGCTGAAGGTAGGCGATGACAGTTATGGCGCCGAGGAACGAGAGGAGGTTGTATCTCATGGGTGATTGGCACACAGGCTAGAAAGCCTGTGCCACAAGAGCTTTCTGTAGGTGTGCGAAGAGGCGGTCCACTTCGGCCGCGGTTTCGGCGTCGAGTTCCCAACCGTAAGGCCTCCGCCGGCGCACGCTCGGGAACAGTCCGCGCTCGTACATCAGGTACTTCTCGACCGCGAGGAACCCGTCTAACCCCGCTTGCAGTTGCAACGCGACGATCGCGCACACCGGGAAGTACACACGGTACGCGGCCTGCTCGTCGCCGCGCTGAAGCGCCTTCCAGATGGCAACGACGCCGTCGAGTAGGTCCATGCCCGGCATGGTGCCGGTGATCCCGCGACGAAAGCTGTCGATCAGGAAGATGCCGCCGGAGCCTTCAAATATGGTGGCGCGGCCGGCGGTCGCGTCGCGAAGCGCGGAGAGGGTCGGGCCGTTCGGGTTCGCTTCCGGCTTGAACAGGATCTTCTCCGGGCCGTAGCGGTCGAGCAACTTCACGCACGCGCTAATCGGGATCGACTGCCCAACGTAGCCGCTCGCGTCCTGCACGATAACCGGAATGCCGATGCCGTCGGCCAGCGCGCGGAAGTGATCGACGAGGTGCGCTTCGGACAACTTCGCGGTGAGCGGCGGAACAGCCATCACCGCGTCGCAGCCTGCCTTCTCCGCGGCGACCGCGAACGCGAGCGACTGCTTCGTACTCTCCGCGCCGACGGCCACGAACACCGGCCCGCGACCCGCGACGAACTCTGCCAGCATCTCAGCGAGTGACACGCGTTCGTCACTGGTGAGCTTCATCGTCTCGGACACCATGCCGGTGCCGATGCCGTCCGCGCCGACGTCAAACGACCAGTCCACCGCGCGCTTCAATGAAGGCGCGTCGATCTCGTCGGTATCGGTGAACGGTGTGTGCGCGATCGCGAGTACGCCATGTAACTTCTTGGGCATGTTGTTCCCCGTCGAACCGCCGGCGTAAGCCGGATGGGTTGTCTGAACCGCTGGGTGTGCGTTGTGACCCAGCCAGCTTACGCTGGCGGTTCGCCTACCAGTCCCCAACACTTCCGTCGGTGTAGAACACGCGTTGCGGTAGTTCCTGCTCGAACGGGTGCTTCTTCACTTCCGCTTCGTTGATGACGATGCCCAAACCTGGCCGCGTGTTCGGGCGCACGATCCGTCCCGCCTTCTCGACGGTGAACCCTTCCTGCACCACATCGGCGCGCCACGGCACGTCGGCGTGAACGGTTTCGCAGATGATGTAGCTCGGTTGCGAGAAGCCGAATTCGAGGCTCGCGGCGGTGCTGACCGGCCCTTGCGGGTTGTGCGGGGCCAGCGCGATCCGGTGCGCTTCGGCAAGAGCAGCGATGCGCCGCGCTTCGGTGAACCCGCCGCAGTGCGTGATATCGACCTGGCAGATTTCGCACCCGCGCGCGTTGAACAGATCCTTGAACGCGGCAAGATTGGTGACGCGTTCGCCGGTCGCGATGGGCGTGCTGACGGCGGCGTTGATTGCCGCGAGGCCGTCCACGCTTTCGGGCCAACACGGTTCTTCGAGGAAGTAGAGGCCATAGGGTTCGAGTGCCTTCGCGAACTGCAATCCCATCGCGGGCGAAGGCCGCGCGTGGCAGTCCACCATGATGTCGATACCGTCGCCCACGGCTTCGCGCATCGCGGCCACGCACTGGGCCGCCGTGCGGATCGGCTTCAGCCCTTCGAGCGGCAGCGTTGGCGGAACGGCCATCGACTTGAACGCGGTGAACCCGTCCGCGACCGCTTGCCGCGCGAGGTCCGCGAACCGCTTCGCGTCTTCGGCCGCGGTGTCGTAGAAGTCTTCCATCTTCCCGCCGCCGAGGTGACAGTAGGTGCGGACGTGATCGCGCACCGGCCCGCCCCAGAGTTTGGAGCACGGCACGCCGCACACCTTGCCGAGGATGTCCCAGAGCGCGAGGTCGATCCCTGCGATGGCGGTACTGCGGGTGATGCCGTGCCCGTGCCAGAAGTGCTGGCGGTACATCATCTGCCACAGGTGTTCGATGCGCGTGGGGTCTTCGCCCAAGATTAATTCGGCGCAATCACTGACGGCCCCGACGACGGCTCGCGTGTGCCATTCGAGCGTGGCTTCGCCCCACCCGAACAGCCCGTCCTGATCGGTGACGACCTTGACGAACACCCAGTTCCGCATCCGGGCGTGGCAGACGTGCGTTTCGACTCGCGTGATCTTCATGGCCGCTCATTGTCGCGTGCCGGAAGTACGAATGCTAGTACTCGGTCACACTCGTTTTTGCCGGATCGACGCGGAATACCTGCTGTTGCAGGCTTGCATCCGGCAGTGGATCGGTCATGCTGGGGCAGTTTCAGGAATCGTTCACGCAGTGCGAGGGGCAACCATGTCGCGGTTGATGCTGTGCGGTCTCATGGCGGGAGTGATCCTGTGTTCGTCCGCCCCAGTCCGGGCCGACGACGCGGAAGACAAGGCCGTCGCGTTCGTGGAAAAGCTCCGCGGGAAAGTCACCCACGACGAGAAGGCACCCGGCAAACCTGTCATTATGGTGAACCTGTTCGTCTCGAAGGTGACGGACGCGGGGTTGAAGGAACTCGCGCCACTCAAAAGCCTCACTGATCTCGACCTGGGTTTCACGAAGGTGACGGACGCGGGGTTGAAGGAACTCGCCACACTCAAGAACCTCACCTCACTCTCCCTGCTCGGCACGAACGTGACGGACGCGGGGTTGAAGGAACTCGCGCCACTCAAAAGCCTCACCTATCTCTGCCTGGTTGCCACGAACGTGACGGACGCGGGGTTGAAGGAACTCGCCACACTCAAGAACCTCACCGTCCTCAACCTGGGTGGCACGAAGGTGACGGACGCGGGGTTAAAGGAACTCGCCGCACTCAAAAACCTCACCATTCTCAACCTGACTGGCACACAGGTAACGAAGGCGGGGCTGAAGGATCTCCAGAAGGCGCTGCCGAAGTGCTTTATCCTCAAATGAGCGAAGAGCGGCTATCGCGACCACTGTCGCGGGGAAGGGCGTGGTATCGCGTCGATCAGGTGTTACGCAAGGAGT
>SXGT01528681.1_pt1 | contig 34481 bp, 20 predicted proteins | sample 3176221 | NCBI WGS metagenome assembly SXGT01 (sample SAMN11356862, study PRJNA531348) | freshwater metagenome | isolation source: freshwater sample F1-120 | place: China: Fuxian Lake, Yuxi | collected 2017-12-25 | reverse complement strand
CCTCGACGCCGTCGAAGCCGGCCGCCTGGGCGTTCTGCGCCGCGTGCCGGAAACCGGCAATAATGCCGGGTAACTCGTCATCGCGCAGCTCGCGCGGAACCTCGTAGGGCTTCTTGCCCTGGGGGGTATGGGTCTCGTCGTTGGTGATCCGCAAGGGGCTCGGAGCGACGGGCTGAGCGCCGTTGTTCAGCAGCGAGTGGCAGGCGCGGCCGCCGTGCCAGATCTGCAGCACGATCCGGCCGCCTTGGGCGTGGACCGCCGCGGTGATCTTTTTCCAGGCGGTGACCTGGGCCGCGGAGTAGATGCCCGGCTCACGACCGCCGAACGCGGAATTGCCCTCGATGGCCATCGTCGCCTCGGCGACGATAAGCCCGGCGCTGGCTCGCTGGGAGTAGTATTCCGCCATGAGGTCGGTCGGAACGTGCGCGGCATCAGCGCGGCACCGCGTGAGCGCGGCCATGATGATGCGGTTCGGCAGTTGGAGCGACCCCAGGGTGACGGGAGTGAAGAGCGAGGCGTGGTGCATGATCGGAAGATAAACCGTCCAAGGGAAAATGAATCCGGGGGAAAGCAAACCGCATTCGCGTTGTTTTCGAAAATCAGTTCGCGGCCCGGCGCGCGGTCGCAAAGTGCTTTCGGCGCGGCACCCCGTTGCGCGTCGCTGTCTCCGATGCTACATTGGCAGCCGATGAAGGCCATCGCGTTGCTCCTGCTGAGCCGGCCGTTGCCCGCGCTTTCGGCGCCGCCGACATCCCTGCCAAGTTTTCAGGAAAAATTGGACCGCCTGCCGAGCCTTTCGATCGGTGAGGCGATCAAAGTGGGCACGCGTATGACGACGTTTCCCCCTGACGTTCGCGACGTCGTCTTAGGGCGCGAGCCAACCTCTGCCCCGCGCCCGAGCCCACGCCACGTTTCCCGGATGCCCGTGATCGCACCGCGTCCCGAGGTCGACCGGCACATGCGGATCAAGATTTCCGACCTGACAACGGACTTCAACCTCACCATCATCCACCCCGACGTAGCGTCTGCTCCGTGAAAACACCGACCCTCAAATCCCAACTGGCCGGCTTCATCGGCAAGTACACCCCGGCAATGGCGGCGGAGATCAAAGCAATCCGGGCAAGGCTGCGCGCGCGGTTCCCCCGCGGCGTCGAGTTTGTCTACGACAACTACAACGCCCTCGTCTTCGGTTATGGCCCGACGCCCCGCCCGTCGGAAGCTGTCCTCTCGCTGGCGGCCTTTCCGAGTTGGGTGACCCTCTGCTTTCTGCAGGGCGCGAAGCTCGCCGATCCACATGGTTTGCTGAAAGGCAGCGGCCACCAGGTGCGGAGCCTCCGGCTCAAGTCGTCGGCCGATCTCGACGAGCCGAAGATCGGCGACTTGATCGCGCGCGCCCTCGCCCCAATCGCGGCCGAACTCCCCCGCGCCCCGGCGTTGACGACGATCATCCGCTCCGTATCCGCGAAGCAGCGACCGCGACGCGCGGTGCGAGCAGCTGTCTAGGCGCCGCGCGGGGCCGGCCGCACTTGAACCCGGAGATCACCGTTCGCTGCGGCCAGCGGGCGAGGGGGAGAACTACCATAACCGCGGTGCGATCGACCCCCATCCCGACTCCACCCAGCGAGCGCCAGTTTTCCCCAAAATAGAAAGCCCGAAAAGAGCGCCAGGAGCCGGATGACGTCGCGATGAATTCTTCAGCTGCAACCACCCGTCGTGGATCGGAAATTGGCCGGTTTATCCGCCTGCACTGGCCGGTGCTCACGGCACGATTGCCGGAGAAATTCTCGTTTTTTCAAGGCAAAGCTGACGGCGTCGTCGAGGGTTTTTGCGCACCGGAACTGTGGCCAAATCGCTGGATTCACTCGCGCGGCGGGTCGCTGTTCGCCTCGGATCAAACCGTGCCGGAACGTTACAGTGCCTGCGGGATTCAAGGACGCGGCGGGTCGGAATACGTGTTCGCCTTTTGGCGGGAAGGTGCGCGCCGCTTCTCCTTTTATGACCAGTATGTCGTGCACGGCCTCAAGGAGGCGGCTTCCTGCCAGAAAACCGCGGAACGGTTGGAGGCGGCCCTGGTGCGCTGGAAACGGGGCGACCCGCTGGTCGTCTTTAGTGGTCCGTGGGGATGGTTTGATCCCGTCACCGGAGACTTTGAGCGCGACCACCAGGTATTGCCCGGAGAGTTCGGCAAGTTTTACCAGGAGCTCGTCGCGCGGAGCAGGGCGGAAATTTCACGACGAGCAAACGAAACACCGTCGGGGTCCGCGTCGGGAGCAGGGGAAGCCGACGCCTTCAACGCGCTGATCGCCAGGTACAGGAGCGGCACGGCGGATCTGGAGGTGGCGGCGGGAGCGGCGGCGCTGCTGCCCGGTCTCGCGCCAATTCCACGAGCCGCGTGCGTTCTGCTGGCCCTGCTCACCAGTTTTCGCGCTGGCGATGCCCGCCGGGCGAGACAGTGGGCGGTCCGATTGAACCAGGCGGCCCGCGGCACCGACTTGCCTGGCATCCCTTCCCAGCAGCTCAACGGCGCCGTCATGATCGAAGAACAAGATCTCGCTCCGATCATTCAAAGTCTTGCCGCGATGGACCAGCCAGCGGCCGGCACCCAGGAAGAGCGGGAGGCCATCCAATCGCTGCTGGCCCAATACCAGAAAAACAAAACTCGTTTCCCGCTCCCCTGCCCGGTAGCACCAGTTTCCGCCGAACGAACCGGGCCGAGCCCGGCGGTGCGCCTGCCCATTGGGACGGGGATCGGATCCGAGCGCGGCGACCGCCGGCGCGACACCCTGCCGGGACTTCCCCCCAAGGTGGCGTACGGCATCCTCTTCGGATTCCTCGCCCTTGTTCTTCTGATTTTCGCCTACGTCTTCAGTTTCCCGTAGGCACACCGGCGGCCCGGCGGGTGGACCCTCCATCGAACCGCGCTCCGACTCGTGGCCTCAACTCGGAAAAACATCCGCCATCGCCATGACCACGGCCACTCCACCCGCCGCGCTCCCGGGAGTCGACCCACCGCCGCCGCGTCTGGCGGCTTTTGCCTTCGGGCGTGCTCAGTTCGGGGCAGTCGAGTCCGCGGAGCCGCAGTTTCTCGTCGAGCCAGATGCCGTTCGACACCCGCACCCCGGCCCGCCAGGTTTTCCCCATGCGCGCTCTCCTTCCGCTTCTCCTCGCCAGCATGTCCGTTTCGTTCGCCGCGGTTCTGCCCAAGCCGGAGACACTGCCCGCCAGCGCGGCACTGCCGGATCCGCTCGTAATGCGCGATGGCTCGCGGGTGACCTCGAGGGAAGCCTGGCTCGAAAAACGCGCGCCGGAGCTGCGCACGCTTTTCGCACACTACATGTACGGTGCGCGACCGTCGACGGCCCGCCCGGTCGAGGGCAAGATGATCCGGGAGGACCGGGCGGCGCTCGGGGGCCAGGCGACGCTGCGGGAGATCGAGGTGAGTTGCGGGCTCGCGGCCCCGGTGCATTTGCTGCTCGTGATCCCCCACTCCACGACGAATCAAGCGGGGGCGCGACCCAAGGCGGCATGTTTTCTCGGGATGAATTTTCACGGAAACTATCAACTCCTCGATGATCCGCAGATCCAGCTGCCCCGCGGCTGGGTGGGCGACAAGTTCCCCGGCGCGACCCCGAATCGCGCGGCGGAAGCGGGGCGGGGAAAGCAGCGGGAGACGTGGGCCCTCGCGCAGTCCGTGGCCCGCGGCTACGCGGTCGCGACTTTCTTCAGCGGTGATGTCGTGCCGGATGACAAGACGCTGGCGGAGACGGTGCTGGATAAATTCAGCCCGCGGGGAAAACGCGGCGACGCGGACACGGCGACGATCATGGCGTGGGCGTGGGGTTTTTCGCGCATGCTGGATTATCTGGAGACGGTGCCGGAAATCGACGCGCAGCGAGTGGCCGTGGTCGGGCACTCGCGCAACGGCAAGACGGCGCTGCTGGCCGCGGCGTTCGACCAGCGCATCGCGCTGGCGATCCCGAGTCAGGCGGGCTGCGGCGGCTCGGCCCCGGATCGGCTGGAGGAGAATCTGGCGAAGCTCAACGCGAACGGGCGCCCCACGGCGGAGACGACCGCGGTGATCAACAAGAATTTTCCCCATTGGTTCTGCGGAAATTTCAAGGCGTTCAACGGTGAGGCGGTGGTGCGGTTGCCCTTCGATCAACACGCGTTGATCGCGCTGTGCGCGCCGCGGCCCGTGCTGCTGAGCAATGCGGAGGAGGACTTGTGGGCGAATCCAACGGGCCAATACCAGATGCTGCGCGCGGCGGCGCCGGTGTACGCGCTGTGGGGCGCGGCGCCGCAGCTGCCGGAACCGCGTCCCGCGAGCGGTGAACTGCTGGCGGAGCGGCTCGGTTATTACATCCGGCCCGGCAAGCACTCGATGACGACGGGGGACTGGCAGGTATGGCTGGACTACGCGGACAAATGGCTGAAGTGAGCCGGCCCACGCCTCCTCGCTGGTTGACGCTGCCAGATCCGTCCCCTTCCCTCCGCATCCTCTGTCTGCACCCGTCACCGCTGCCGCCCCATGAGATTAATCCGACTTCCACTCGATATTTCCGTGGCCCGACTCCCGGCCGCCGGCTGTGCCGTTTTGCCTGAATGCTGACCTCCCTTCGAATTCGTCTCAAATCGTGGTGGGGCAAAACCCGGGACTGGTCGGTCGCCCAGTGGCTGGCGATCAAGCCGGGCCCCCTGGCGAAACGGGGCGCCTGGCGCGGAATGCTGCTCCCGGTCCTTGGCTCCGTCACCATCGCCGGCCTGTATCTCCAATCCGGATTCGGCTACGCGTTCGATTTCACGCTGGTGATTCTGGTCGCGGCCCTGCTGCTGCCGTTGGTGGCGCTCGGGGTGGCCCTCGTGCTCACCCTTCTGCGAAAACTGCCGCGGCGAACGACGGGCATCCTCGCGGGCGGTTGCACCCTCATCACCCTGGCCTGGGGTCCGCCCGATCTCACCGTGCCGCTCGCCATCCTCCTGACGCTCGCGAACGCGTGCCTTGGGGCCGCGATCGCGGCATTGTTTTCGGCGGAGTTTTCCCAGGCCGTCTGGAAACGAAAACTGGCGACCCTGCTGCTGCTCGTGGCGGGGCTGGCGGCGAACACGTGGTTCGTCTGGCTGCTCGCCCATGACGGCAACCTGCGAAAGATCGTGTCCTGGAAACCGCCCGCCGCAAACCTGCCGGAAAAATCGACGGCCCCAAATCCCAACACCATCGGCGCGTACCCGGTCAAACGGCTGTACTACGGCGCGGGCACGGACCAGCGGCGGCCGGAATATGGCGCCGGCGTCGCGCTCAAGACCCGCACGCTCGATGCGTCCGAATTTTTCAAGGATTTCAAGGGTTGGAAGCGCTGGATCCGCAAAATCTACTGGGGGTTCGACCTCGACCGTCTGCCGCTCAACGCGCGCGTCTGGTATCCGGACGGTCCGGGACCGTTCCCGCTGGTGCTGATCGTGCACGGCAATCACAACCTGGCGGACTTCTCCGATCCGGGGTACGCCTATCTGGGGGAATTGCTCGCCAGCCGGGGTTTCATTTTCGCATCGATCGACGAAAATTTTCTGAACAGCGGGCTGTATCACGAACTGCCCAAACAGCAGGCCGTGCGCGGATGGATGCTGTTGGAACACCTGCGCCTGTGGCGGGAATGGGATCAGGCCGCCGGCAATCCCTTTCAGGGCAAGGTGGATCTCACGCGCATCGCCCTGATGGGCCACTCGCGCGGGGGCGAGGCTGCGGCGACCGCCGCCGCGTTCAACCGGCTCAAGTACTGCCCGGAGAACGCCCAAATCGAGTTCGACTATGGCTTCGACATCCGCGCGGTGGTGGCGATTGCACCCGTGGACGGCCAGTACAAGCCGGCGGAACGGCACCGCTGGGTGGAAAACGTGAGCTACCTGACACTCCACGGCTCCCATGACGCCGACGTGTCGACTTTCCAAGGCAGCCGCCAATGGGATCATGTGCGCTACACGCGGCCCGGGCCATGGTTCAAGGCGGAGATTTACGCGTATCGCGCCAACCACGGTCAGTTCAACACGGTCTGGGGCGACAGTGATCAGCGGAAACCGCTGGGTTGGTTGCTGAACAAGAAGCAATTGATGTCCGGCGACGATCAGCGGCGGATTGCGAAGACGTACATCACCGCCTTCCTCGAAGCGACGCTGCGCGATCGCACCGATTACCGTCCGCTGCTGCGGGACTGGCGCACCGGACGCGATTGGCTGCCGGAGACGATCTACCTCAACCGGTATCAGGATGCCTCCTACATCCCGCTCGCCACGTATGCCGAGGATGCCGACCTCACCACCGCCACAGCGCCCGGCGGGCGGATCACCGGGCTGAATCTCTCGATCTGGCGGGAAGGCGCGATTCCATGGCGACAGGGCAATCGGGATTACAATGGAGTGTTTCTCGGCTGGAACCGCGCCAAAGCCTCCCCGACGGCTTCCTACACCATTACCCTGCCCGACGGCGCCGCAAACACCTGGCGCCTGGACAGCGCGTCGACGCTTGAGCTCTCCATCGCGGCCCTCGACGAGAACGCTCCCCTCCTCCCCAAAAAGAAGGCGGGAAAAGCAACGGGGAAAAACAGCGCGGAAGATATGAATCAGCTCCGCGTGTCACCCGACTTTACCCTTGAACTCGTCGCCACGGATGGCGCGACCGCCGCGTGTGTAGTGAGCCGTTTTGCCGCGATCCCACCACCCTTGAAAGAGCAGTTCACGAAACTCGCGAGGTGGGAGAACATACGCTACCCGAAGGACTGGGAGCCGGTGTTCCAGACCGTCAGTGTGCCGCTGTCGGCCTTCCCGGGCATCGATCCGTCGAAGGTGGGCATCGTGCGCCTGAAGTTCGACCGCACCGTGGCGAATGTCATCTGCCTGAGCCGCCTTGGGTTCAGCCACCCCGCTCCGCCGTAAGGCGGGTGCAACGCCCCAACGCGCGGCGGCCACTCGCCCGTTGACGCCGGCCCGTGCCGGCGGTTGTCTGCCCCATCGTGAACACTGCGCCCGTCCCGCGCCTGTGCCAGCGCCCCGGCCAACGGCCGGCGGCCGGCCGTGTGGCGCGCCCGCCGGCCCCGGCCAGGACGCGACCCTCCCGGCCGCCCCCCTTTTCTTCACCACCATGCATCCAACCAACCGAAGAGATTTCCTGAAACGCGGCGCGATCGGCACCGCCGGCATCACCATCGGCGGGATGGGCTTCAGCGCCAAATCCTACGCCGCCGTGCGCGGGGCCAACGAACGCATCAATGTCGCGGTGCTTGGTATCCGCAATCAGGGGACAGTCCATCTCACCAGTTGGTGCGGCCTGAAGGACAGTCATAATGTGCAGGTGCGGGCCATCTGCGACACCGACGAGCAGCTCTTCGCCGCGGGCGTGAAGTTGGTCGAGCAAAAGACCGGCGTGAAACCCGCGACCTATTGGGACCTGCGCCCGATGCTGGCGGACAAGGAAATCGACGCCGTCTCGATTGCCGTGCCCAACCACTGGCATGCGCTGGCGACCATCTGGGCCTGCCAGGCGGGCAAGCACGTCTACGTGGAAAAACCGGCGTCCCACAACATCTGGGAGGGCCGGAAAATGATCGAGGCGGCCCGCCAGTACCGATTGCGCGTGCAGGTCGGGTTGAACAACCGCTCCTCCCGGAATGTGCGGGAGGCGATGGCCTTCCTGCACGGCGGCGGCATCGGCGAGGTCTACCTGGCGCGCGCGCTCTGCTTCAAGGCGCGTGATTCCTACGGCCAGGCGAAGGACGGCCCGCCGCCGGCGCCCTTCCACTATGATCATTGGCTCGGGCCCGCCCCTGCGCGCCCCTACAACGAAAAGCGGAGCCACTACAACTGGCACTGGTACTGGGACACCGGCAATGGCGACACCGGCAACACCGGCCCACATCAACTCGACCTGGCGCGCTGGGGCATGGGCAAGAATGAACATCCGGTTTCCGTGTATTCGGCTGGCGGAATCTACGGCTTCCGATCGGAAGAGGGCCCGCCGGAGAGCCGGACTCCCGGGGTTCGCGTCTATGGCGGGGTCGAGACCTACGGCCATGACAAGACGACGCAGGAAACGCCCAACACCCAGACCGCCGCGTATCAGTACGGCGACGGGAAACTCCTCGAGCTGGAAACCCGCGGCCGGTACACGAACCACGAGGGCAGCCGGGGCCAGGAGGTCGGGAACCTGTTTTACGGCACCGATGGCTGGCTCGAAATCGGCGGCAACACCTGGAAGGCCTTCCGGAAGCGGGGCAAAGAGTCCTTCGCCGGATCAAAGGACGGCGAACGAGACGGCAATCACTGGGCCAATTTCCTGGACGCCCTTCGCTCGGGCAAAGACGAGACCCTGCACAGCGACATCCTCGAAGGGCATTTGTCCACGTCGCTGTGCCACCTCGCCAACATCTCCTACCGGCTCGGGCGGTCCTTGAAATTCGTCGGGGCCACGGAAAAATTCGCCAACGATTCCGCAGCCGACGCGATGCTGACGCGGGTTTACCGCCAGCCGTATGTGGTTCCGGAGAAAGTCTAGCCCGGGCACGCCCTCTCACTAACCTCCCACCTTCCCTCAGAAGCACACCATGAAAAAACACCTGCGGCAGCCGCCTTCACCTCAGATGACTCGACGCGAATTTGTCGGCCGGGCCCTGGCGACGGCCGGGGTCATCACCGGCGCGCCCGCGTTTCTGCGGGGCCAGAATCTGAACAGCAAGTTGAACATCGCCTTCATCGCCTGCGGCGGCCGCGCCAACGCGAGCCTCGGCGAACTCACCATCGTGCCTGGCCGCAACGCGCCCAAGGGCGGCAAGCGGGGCGCCGCGGATACCGGCGGGCCGGCGGCGCCGCATCCGGACGAGAACGTCGTCGCGCTCTGCGACGTAAACCAGATCGCGCTCGACTCCGCGTCCCAGCGTTACCCGCGGGCGAAAACCTTTACCGACCTCCGTCGCGTCTTTGATCGCCCGAACGATTTCGACGCCGTCGTGGTCTCGACGGCCGAGCACACGCACGCGTTTGCGACCTACTTGGCGCTGACGCACGGCAAGCACGTCTTTTGCGAAAAACCGCTCGCCTACAACATCTGGGAAACCCGCCTGATCCGTGAGACCGCCGCCAGGTACCCCAAGCTGTCCACCCAGATGGGCAACCAAGGGCATGCCTCGGCGGCGCGGCGCACGATCAGGGAAATTCTCACCACCGGTGTCATCGGCCCGGTGCGCGAAGTCCACGTCTGGGCCGAGCGCGCCTGGGGACTGCAGGACGCCGCGTCCGCGGAGCGCTTCGACAAACCTCACGGCTTTTACCAAGGCGTGCAGATCGTCGACCGGTTCAAGGAGGAGATGACGATCCCGCCAAACGTACACTGGGACCTCTGGATCGGGCCCGCGCCGATGCGACCGTTCCATGCGACGTATTTCCCCGGCCCGCGCTGGTACCGTTGGTGGGATTTCGGCAACGGCACGATGAGCGACCTCGGCAGCCACGACAACGACGTGCCGTACACCGTGCTGGATCTCTGGCGACCGGACGGCAAGGGCGGGCGCGCGCTGGCCCCGCTGTCGATTGAAGCGGTTTCGCGCAACGTGCCGGTGGCGCATCCGGAACTCGCGCCCGCGACGCTGACCGCGACCTATCGGTTCGCGGCCGTGGGATCGCAGCCAGCACTCAAGCTCGTCTGGCATCAGGGCGACAGCAAACCCCCGGGCTGGGTTCCGGCGTGGGGTGGCCGCTCGTGTTTGTTCATCGGCGAAAAAGGCCAGCTGCTCGGCAACGGGAAACTGCTGCCCGAGGAGAAATTCAAGGACTTCGCGATGCCACCCGAGACCCTGCCCCGCTCGCCAGGCCACTGGGTCGAGTGGGTCAACTACGCCAAGGGGAACGGACCGGTCCCCGGCTCGAACTTCCAGTACTCGGGATGGACGACCGAGGCGAATCACCTCGGCAACGTGGCTTATCGGACGGGGAAGAAAATCGAGTGGGACTACCAGACTCTCCGCGCCACCAACGCGCCGGAAGCAGCCCCCTTCATCCGGCGGCCTGGGTATCGCCAGGGCTGGGACGGCATCCTGCAGGCGTAGCCGAGGGCGGCGCTGCGGGCCTCGGGTTCCACCTTTCAGGGTTTTCGTTTTCAGAGGTGAAACGCACTGCGACTGAATCGATCCAGGTTGGCATCACGCTCTCAAGTTCCTGGCGAACGGCGGACCCGATTTCATCGGGAATGCAACCTGGTTCGAAGCGGCGGTTTCTCAACCCGTGGAGTGGTTTCCCATCCGTGGCGGCAAGGCGCCTCCGCCAACGCCCGACTACGGCACTTCGTAGGCCTCGACGATCACGCTGCCGACCACGCCCGTGGTGCTCGTGGCCTGCATCGTGTAGGCGCCGGGCTCCAAGCTGAGATACATCGCCGCATCGCGGCTCGACGTGCTCAAGTAGCGAAAGGCCCCGGCGCGATCAAACGCGGCGGTGAGGCGCGCCGAGTCCAACAGCCCCCAGTTCTCGTTGCTCGCGATCAAGGTCGGCCCCTTGTAGAGTGAAATCATCGGCAACGGGACCGCGTCGGTCACCCCAAAGGCGGCGAGCGATGGCCCGACGGCGCGGATCAGGACGTTCCGCGAACGCTGGCCGGCGACCACAAATCCGACCGTGAGCGCATCGGTGGGAGTGTTGATCCGTCCACGGGCGGAAATATTGACCAGCGCACGATCCGCCACGGTCGCCAGCGTCAGCGCCACGCGCGGTTCGATCGCCGCCGCCGAAGCAGAAAATTGAAAGATGAACTTCGCTCCCTCCCCCAGGCGCTTCCCGCTGAACGTGCACTGGATGGTCGTCCCGCCGGTATCGGTCACATCGAGGATGCCGTATTGCTGCGTCCCGAGGAACGGCCCGGCGGTATAGGGTCCGCCCTTGTTGTTCGGGTCGCGCGTGAGCGGTGCGGCATGCATCACGATGAGCGGCGCACCTCCGCCCGTGGCATAGTCCGAATGCGAGCCATCGTCGTACGCCAGCGCATGCAAATCGCCGGAATAAATCACCAGATTCCGGATGCGGTTTTCTTTCAGAAAATTTGCGATTTCCGTCCGCTCGGTCGCGTAACCCGCCCAAGAGTCCTCCCCGAGCGTCGCCGGTCCGATCCAAGGAGTGGGATTCAACCAGATGATGAGCGGGAAACCGGCATCGCGCGCGCTGACCAGCTCCTGTTTGAACCACGCTTTTTGCACCGCGCCCAGCCGCGTCTTGCTCGCGGATTCCACCGTCGTCGGCGGCACCGAGGCCGTCCGTCCGTCGGTCATGATGATGCGCACCCGACCGACGGTGAATGCCTGACCGATCGTGGCGTCGCCGGTCCGCAGCGGATAATGCGGAACATAGCCACCGTAGACGACCCGCGCCGCGGCCGCCCCGACGGCGGATCCGTTGGTGTTGTTGCCGCCGGCAAAATCGTGGTCGTCCCACATGTAGGCAAGCGGCACACCCCGGAGCAGTCGGCCCTGCACGGGATGCCGCAGCACGTTGTCATAGGCGCCGCGATAATCGTCGGCGTTGGTCGTGTTCAGATCCGAATAATGCAGGTCCCCGTTAAGGAGGAGCAGCAGCGGGTCCTCGGCCAGGACGGCGTCATACACCCGATGGTCGGGATCGCGATAGTCCCCATCCCCAAGGAGGGCAATTTTGAATGAACCCGCCCCCTGCGGAAAGGTCCGAAAGCGCCCCCGCGAGTTCGACTCCGCTCGCAGCACACCCCCGACCTCGATACCATAAAAATAGCCGGTGTCCGCCTGGAGGCCCGAAATATCCAGCGTCACAACATTGCCCGCTGCGGCGGCGGTCGTGACCGTGTCGGAAAAAACCGCCGACGATAGCTGCTCGTTGATGCTGACCGCCAGCCGCACACGTTGCCCGGCCGCACTAAGGCGGATGCAAACCGTGGCACTGGTCGGGGAGATATTACCGCTCCACGCGCCGCTCACAAACGGCGAGACGGCAGTCTGTGCGCGCCCCAGCGGGACCAGAAGGAAGAGTGAGAGAAGGCACAGGATGAAAATTCGGGGCGGGCAGAGGGAAACCACAGAATTTTGCTAAGCAGTGCCGCGCAAGTGGCAAGTGCGAACCCTTGGGATACTACTACCCAAAAAGGGTCCACCATCGCGCCGAATTGTAACAAAAATCTCCGGCGAATGCCGAAGCGGTGTATTGCGTCAGACAACGCCCTCCGTTTTTATCGCCCCACCCTTATGACTCACCTCGACCACTTTGCCCTTCGCGGCTGCCTGCCCTTCGTGTTTCTCCTTGCGGTGGCCACCTCGGCGAAGGCCCAACCGGTGATCAGCGAACTTATGGCCCAGAATGTCAGCATCCTCGCCGACGTCGATGGTCAATTCTCCGACTGGATCGAGCTGCACAATCCGGGTCCGATCAGTGTCAATCTCGCCGGCTGGTACCTGACGGACGATTCCAAGAATCTGACAAAATGGCAGTTCCCGGCGGTCACCCTCCCCCTCGGCGGATACCTCGTCGTCTTCGCTTCGGACAAAAATCGCCGCGACCCGACGGCGGAGCTTCACACCAATTTTTCTCTCGACGGCGACGGCGAGTACCTCGCCCTCGTCAATCCCGATGGCGTGACCATCGTCAGCCAGTTCGCGCCAAAGTTTCCGAATCAGATCGACGACGTCTCCTACGGGATCACGCAAGGTTTCGCTGCGGGAGAAACACCGCGCAACGGTCATTTTCGCGTCGCAACCCCCGGCGTGCGGAACGGCGGTACCGACTCGCTCGTGGTCCTTGAAAAGGTGACGCTTTCCCGGACGTCGGGGCCGTTCACCGGCACTTTCACCCTCACCCTGTCCGGCGCGGCGGAGGGCCAGCGCATCCGTTATGTCGTGGCGCCGCCCGCCGCCAGCGGCGCCGCCGTGCCGGAGCCCACCGCCGGGTCGACCGAATACACCGCCCCCATTTCCATCAGCACTTCTACCATTGTCCGGGCGACCGTCTTCTCCGCCGACAATTCGCAGCGCGGTTTTACCGCCAGTGGCCATTACGTGCGCCTCGCCACCTCCGGCACCTCGCGCGTCGACACGTTTGCCAGCCAGACTCCGCTGCTCGTGATCGACACGCATGGTTCCGGTCCGCTGGTAAAAGACGGGATCGAGCGCCCGGCGTGGCTCTATGCGTGGAATAAACCCACCACCGGCAATACGGCGCTCTCGACCCCGCCCACGGCGGCCAGCTCGCTCACCACCAATGTGCGCGGCTCGTCGTCCGCCGATTTTCCCAAGAAAGGCTTCACCGTCCGTCTCACCGACAGCAACGGCCGGGACAAGTCGCTCGGACTCTTCGGCCTCCCCTCCTTCGACACCTGGGTCCTGGTCGGCCCCTGGGCCTACGACCCCACCTATCTCCACAACGTCATCATCTACGATCTCAGCAACCGCATGGGCCGCTGGGCGCCGCGTACCCAGATTGTCGAGGCGTTTATGAATACAAATGGTGGTGATCTCGACTACCGCGACTATGTCGGCCTCTACGTCTTTACCGACGCGCTCCGGGTCGATAGCAAGCGGATCGATCTCGCCAGCCTCAGTCCCAAGGATCTCAGCGGCAATGCGATCACGGGCGGCTATCTGATGAAATTCGACGTGGCAGCGCCCGACGACTTCAGTTTTCAAACTCGCCGCAACTACCCCGGCGACCCCAATGCCTTGATCGTCACGAGCCCCAAGGCCGAAGACCTTCCCCAAGCCCAGCGCGATTACATCAAGGGTTACGTGCAAAGCTTCGAAGACGCGCTCCACGCGGACCTCGCGAGCGGCTGGCGCCAGCGGACCCATCTCGACTTCATGGATCGCGACGCGTGGGTCGACTATCACCTCCTCAGCACGCTCTCCATGAATGCCGACGGCTTCATTCGCAGCGCCTACATGATGAAGGATCGCCGCGGTCGCCTCGTGGCGGGCCCCGTGTGGGACTATGACCGCGCGTTGGGTGGCGGCGACCCGCGCACGCTCAACCCCGAAGTCTGGGCCGGCGGCAATGGCGCCACCGAACCCTGGACCTACGGCTGGTGGGGCATCCTCGCGCGCGACCCCGACTTCATGCAGGCGTGGATCGATCGCTGGCAGAAACTCCGAAAAAAGGAATTCGCGTCCACCAACGTCTCCGCCCTGCTCGACGCTCATGCGGCTCAGATCGGATCCGCCGCTGCCGCCCGCGACGCCGCAAAGTGGCCGACGGATGCCGAGGGCCTCGGCAACACGCCGCGTTTCGCCACCGGCTGGCAGGGCGAGGTCAACAATCTAAAAAGCTTTCTGTCGCGGCGCAGCGCCTGGATCGACGCCAAGTTCAACGCGCCGCCGACCATCGCCAACGCGAACGGCACCCTCACCATCACACCCGCAACGGGCACGCGGCTCGCCTACACGACCGATGGCACCGACCCGCGCGCGGTCGGGGGCGGCGTGGCGAGCACCGCCACGCTTTCCACCGGGCCGGTCACCTTGTCCAACACCCTGAACCTCCAGGCGCGCAGCTACCTCTCGAGTTTCAATCCCAACACCATTCCCGGCAGCCCGTGGAGCTCCGCCATCAGCAACCCCGGCCGCCTCATCAATCTCTCGATCCGCACCGATCTCGCCGCCGGTGACAGCTTCACGATGGGTTTCTACGTTGGCGGTGACGGCACCACCGGCACGAAGGCCTTGCTCGCGCGCGCCGCCGGACCTTCGCTCACCCAATTCGGCCTCACCGAGGCGCACACCGATCCCAAGCTCGAATTTTTTACCGGACCCACGAAGCTCAGCGAGAACGACAATTGGAATGGCGCCGCCAGCATCAGCACCGCCTTTGCGCAAGTCGGGGCGTTTCCGTACGCGTCCCTCACCTCGAGGGATGCAGCCGTCTTCAACCCCGCCGTGGCGATCGGCAGCAACTCCGTCGTCGTCTCCGGCATCGGCAACGCCGGCGGCACCGTCATCGCCGAACTCTACGACGCAACCCCCGCGGCCATCGTCGGCGGGACCACACCGCGTCTCGCCAATGTTTCCGTCTTAAAAAACCTCGGCGCTGGCCTCACCGCGGGCTTCGTGATCGGCGGTGGCTCCGCGAAAACCGTGCTCATCCGCGCGGTCGGGCCCACTCTGAAAAGCGCCTTCAACCTCACCGGAGAGGTTGACGATCCGAAACTCACTCTCTTCGACTCCACTGCGGCCAAGATCGGCGACAACGACGATTGGGGCGGGAAAACCGCTCTGGCGACGGCGTTTGCCTCGGTCGCAGCCTTCCCATTGCCCGCCGGTTCGAAGGACGCCGCCCTCCTCGCCACCCTGGCCCCCGGCAACTACACGGTTGAGGTCACCGGCGACAAAAATAACACCGGCATCGCCTTGGTCGAGATTTACGAACTGCCGTAGCCACGGTTGGCCGATTGACGGATGGGCGATAACCTCAGCAGCCGCGCAGCGTTTTCACCCATCACACCGGCCTTGGCCCCGCCAGCCAGCGCCTCGGCCACGAAGTCCCTGAGCCCTTGCGCTGCGAATGTTCGCGGGTAGAGCTCCAGCGGAAAATCCGAGCCGAACAACACCCGGGACGCGCCAATCGTCGGCAGAACACGCGCCCAGACCTCAGGTCCGTAAAGCAGCGGTGACGCCGCGGTGTCGAAAAATACATTGGGAAGCGACTCGGCTCTGAAACCAGGGTCATGGAGCGGCAGCCGCCCGCCCCAATGCGCGAGAATGAACGTCGTCCGCGGAAACGTTCGGGCGAGCTGCGCAAAATCGGCCAGCGGCGTCTCGACGCGGCCCGGATAGGCCCGACCCGCGGGATCCGTCACATGGAGATTCACCGGCAGGCCCAGTTCGCCGGCGCGCGCCAGCACGGCGCGGAAAACCGGATCATCGATCGCATACCCCTGCGAATGCGGCGAAAGCTCCCCGAGGCCGATCAGCCCGTCGTCCCGTGCCCGGTGCAGTTCCCCGAGGGTCTGACCCGGCCCGGCGCCCGGATGCAACGTCGCAAAGGCCGCCAGCCGGTCCGGGTGCGCCCGCACGCACTCCGCGAAAAACCGGTTCTGCCAGGCACAGGTCACCGCTTTCTCCCAATACCAACCCAGCAGCACCGCGCGCGCGATGCCCGCGCGATCCAGTTCGCGCAATAACTCATCCACCGAGGGAAATCTCTGCACCGCCCGCCCGTCGCGCCGCCGCCGCGTGCAGAGCGCCGCCCACCGCGGTTCGCCCTGCGCCGCCGCCCATTCCGCCGGCGCAGCATTGAGCTCCGGTGGATAGAGGTGCACGTGGCTGTCGATTACATGCATGGCTCGGGAATTGCGGCTCCCTCCGCACGTCCGTGGGTTCGCTCGCCACCTTCAGACGGAGTCCAGCACCCGGATGCCGGGCTCGGCCGTCGAGAAATCCTGCGTGTTCCGCGGGACCAGGAGGGCGCCCTGCACCTGCTGCTCGGGCAAATCGACGAGGGTTCTCGCGCCATGATGGCTGTCATCGTCATCATGGTATCAGCCAGCGGGAAATCTGGTCGAGCCAATCCATCGGCTCGGAATTCGGTGGAACGGTGAGCCGGTAGTCGCGCCGGTCGCGCCGGTAGAATCGTGAACCTGCAGCCGCCTCCCGCGAACTGGGACGACGCGAAAATCGCGGCCTACCGCGAAGAAGCCGTCCTGATCCACGACTGCCTGAAGGGGGCGAGCCCGTTTCTGGCGACGCGCCTCCAGCAGAAGGTCAAGACTTACGGCCGTCGCTGAGTCTGGTAAACCCCTCCCCGATCCGACCCCATGAAATCCGGCTTCCTACCCCTCACGTGCCTTCGTACACCGCCGCGAGCTCGAGCAGCAATTTCTCCAGTTCCTGGAAATATTTCTCCTCGCTCAGTTTCGCCTTCCGGCCGCGCAAATCCGCCAGCTGCAGCTCCAGCGCATCGCGCCGGGCGCGGATCGCGGGATCGAGCTGCTGCTCGGCCGCACTGCGCACGAGATGAAACTGATGTGCGCGCGGGCCGTCGGGCGCGGCACCGTCCTTCGCGCGCTTCGTCGCCAATACTCCGCGGAACCAGTCCGCCGGCGTGCCGAGCCCGTCGCCATTGTCGTCGACCAGCGCGTGCTCGGTCGCGAGGCGCCCCTCCGTCTTGTAGAACTCCGCCGTGCGATGCGACGCACTGAGGAACGACTCGAGCAGCGACACCTGTCCATCCTTGTCGAGATCGCTCTTCGGATCCGGCAAAGCTTCCGCCAGAAATTTGCCGAAGCGGGCGTAGTTCTGTTCGTGTCCGCTGCGCGTCGCACTGACGATGACGCGCCCAGGCGCGGCAAGCCTGGCCAGAAAGGGCGCGCTCGACGAGGTCGTGTCGATGATGGCCAGCGGACGGCGGAACGGCTGCAGCCACTCCGCGAGATCCGTCGCCGATAGATCCGGACCGCGCAGATTCAATTTGGCCTCGTTCCCGTCAAAGGTGCCGTGCCCCACCAGAATGAGCCACAGTTCACCGGGGCCGCCTTTTTCCTCGGACTTGAGCACCTGTTTGAGGCGTTCCCGATCGGGAACCGCGCCGATGGCCAAGACGTCCCCAATCGCGAGGTGGCTGGCCCCTGCCTTGGTGCTCAGCTTTGCCCAGGCTTCAAATTGCAGCGCAAAATCGGCGGCAAACTCACCCTCCCCCGGCGCGCCGCCCACGACGATGACGGTGGATCTTGTGGCCGGAATTGTTGCCGCGGCGGCGCAGCTTACGCCGATCGCCACCGCGGTGCACCGCCCCGCGGCAATCAGGCGGGTGAGGGCACCCGCACTCCATCGGCAGAGGAGTGATCTCATGGCATTCCTTTCCAGCGGCGCAGTCCCCACTCGGCCAGCAGGCAGGCGAGCGCGAAGCCAAACATCAACGGCGTATGCCACGCCGGATACGACCACGTCTCCATCACTGGCGCCCGCAATTCCGGGAGACGGCGCACAAATTTATCCAGCTCCTCCGCGGCGACGACCTGCCCGCCGGTCTTGCGGGCGATTTCCTCCATCAAGGCCAGATTGGGGATGAGCGAGCGAAACTCCTCCGCGGCGAGATCCGTGCTCCAGCCCGCCTCGCCCCGGCCGAGATCCGCCCCGGCGTGGTTCTTCACGATGGCGGTCGCCTTGAAACCGCCCGTTTGCCGCGGCACATAGGTAATCTGATACAGCCCCGGCTCGCTGAGCGCCGGTTCCGCCTCGAGCTTGAGCGTGGCGCCCGCGACCCCGCCAGCGCCCTCGAACCCGACCGGTTCCACTTCGACCATGACCGCCGCGTCATCCACCGGTTGGAATTTTTCGTCCCGCACGCGCACCTGCACCCGCACCGCCCCACTGGCATCGGCGAGGACCGGCTCCGCGGTGGTCTGGACGCGCAACGGCACATCCGCGATCAACCAGCGCACCAGCTGCCGCCACGCGCGATCCATGTCGTCATGCGCGGCGGCATCCTTCATCCCCCAGCGCCACATGTCGCCAATCATCAGCGCGGCGGTGCGGCCGCGCCCAAAGCGCTGCACCGCGAGCGCGGGAAACTCGGCGCCCTTTTCATCCCGCACGCTGGCAATCACCGTCGCACCCGGCTTCAACGCCCGGACACGATTGAAGACCTCGAACGGCGGCATGAAGTCGATCCGCGCCCGTTCGTCGGCCTCGTTGTCCCGCAGCCGCGCCCACGGCTGCAGCCAGCCCTCGCGCGCCAGCTGAAACTGCAGCTTGCCCGGCGTTCCCGCCGTGCCTTCGTCGCGGTCGAGATAAACCGGCAGCATGTCACCCACCGGCGTGCGCAGATACTTGCCCTCGTGAAAACTCTCCATGCCGCCCAGCATCAGAAAACCACCTCCGCGCTCCGACACGAATTTCTGGAGCAGCTGCGCCTGATCGGGCGAGAAGAACTCCGCCTCCAGATCATCGAGAATCACGGCGTGATAGCCGTACAGTTCCTCCGCCGTACGCGGAAACCCGGCGCGCAACTCCACTTCGTCGCGCGTGTTGAGGCGCACCAGCACCGGTTGATCGTAGCGCTGCACTTCCTCGGGCGACTGGGCGCCGAAGCCGCGGAACAGCGGGTTGCTCGTCTCGCCCGCCCGCCCGCGAAAATCGAATTTCGGCTCGCGCTTCGCCACCCGGATCAGGCCAACCAGCTGCACCTGCTCGTCAATCTGCACGGCGCGGTTGAGAAACTTGAACTCCCAGTTCGGGCGACCCGACACATACAGCACCCGGAACGGGCCCTGCCCGCGATCCACGGTAAACGCGCGCGTGTTGTTGGCCAGCGTCGCCTCCTCCGTCGGGCCGGCCGGCGTCGCCCCGGCCAGGGCCGCCTCAGCCGGCGTGCTGACCCGCACCTGATAGAACGACAGCCCGGGTTGATCCGGCTTAAGCTGGAACCGGAAGGGCAGCACCTCGCCGTCGGCCCGCGCATTCGCCGTCTGCTCCAGCACGGTCTTGCCCGTGCGATCGACCAACCGCGCGGTCACCGGCCGGCCGCGATAACCGGTCGAGACCACATCGGCCTGCAACGTCACCGGCGCATCCTCGAACGAACTCTGCCCCACCGTGACCTGCTGCACCGCGATGTCCTGCACGGCGTCGCGCCGGCCGAAGACGACCGGGTAGATCGGCGGCAACCCACGCAGGTCCGGGACGGCGGCGCCCGCCAGGTCGGTGGCATTGCCATCCGTGAGCAGCAGGACACCGGCCAGCGGCCGGCCCTGGAAGCGATCGCCGAGGGTGCGCAGGGCCGAGCCCAGCGCCGTGGCGAGACCGTCAAATTTCAGCTCGGAGAAGTCCTTGGTCGACTGCAGGCGTGTATCAAAAAGATAACGACGGACGTCGAACGCCGCCGCGAGCGACACCTGCCAGGGCGAAATTAGCGGATCAAGCTGTGCGCGGAGCGCCTCGCCGCGACTGCGCGTCTCACCGCGATCGCGCACCTGCAGGCCCTGGCTGTTGTCGGCCAGCACCGCAAAAAGGTTGGCGCCCGGTCGCGCACGCTGCCCCAGCCAGAGGGGTTCCAACACGCAGAGCGCCAGCGCCGCCAGGCCGAGGGCCTTCAAGGCTAGGCAGACCCAGCGCAACGGGTGCCCGGCCGTGGCCCGGTAGCTCCACGCCAGCACCAGAACCGCGACAAGGCCAAACCCGACCATCGGCCAGAGCCAGTTCCAACCGGAGAAGGTGAGCGAGGTGCTCATTTGTCCTTGCCGAGCTCCTCGTAGTAACGCCGCACCGAGTCAGAGAAACGGTTGGGCACCGGATCGCGATCGATCGGCGCCAACGAATCCTTCGACTCGCGGCGCGCCAGCTCCTCGGCGACCCGATTGCGCACTTCGACGAGCGGTTTCACAATCTTGAGATCCACGACCGTCCAGTCCGGCTTCTTCAAATCCTGACGGACATCGCGCCGGATCTGGCGGGCCTGTTGCAGGGCCGAGGCAATCGCGTTGCGCAGTTCCGGAGAGTCGACGAGCTCCTCGACATCCCGCAATCGTTCCGCCCAGCGGTTAAATTCCTCGCCGGTGAGCGGGCCGCGATTGACCGGGCCAAATTCGCCACCACCGAGTCCGCCGCCGCGATCGTCGCCACCGCTGAAAACTCGATCGAGCGAGAGACCTCCCCGCTCGTTTGCGCCACCGCCAGCCTGCTGACCACCCTTCCGTCGGCCATCCGCCAGCTGCCCGCGCCCGCCCCGCCCTGGTTGACGGCCGTCACGTTCGCCGGCCTGCTGCTGGCCTTGTCCACCCTGGCCGCCGTCCCCTTCGCCTGCCTGGGCCGTCTGCGACTGGCCTGCCTGTCCTTGGCCGGGCTGCTGCCCCTTGCCGGCTTGTTTCCCCTGGCCGGGTTGTTTCCCATCGCGGCCACCCTGACCTCGTTGGCCCGGTTCATTGCCATCGCGACCCGGTTCACCGGTTTGTCCGGGCTGCTGGCCAGGTTCTCCCTCCGGCGTGCCCGCCAGTCGTTGATCGCCCCGACCGCCGCGACCCGCCTGCTCGCCGGGTTGCTGACCCGGCGTGGCCCCCCCCGGTTGCTGCGCGCCCCCGGCCGCCTGCGCTAGTTCGCGTTGCAATTGATCAGTCAGTGCGTCCAGTTCCGAGCGCGCGAGCTTCAGCTGTTCGGCATCGTCGCCGAGCACGCTCTCCGCGGCCCGCTCCACTCCGCGTTTCAGATCCTCGATTTCGCCGCGGGCCCGCTGACCGGCCTGTTGGGCCTGCGGCAGCAAACCCTCGCGCAATAAATCGCTCGTGAGGTCGAGCGCCCGTCCGCCTTCCTCGCGCTCCTGCGCTTTTTGCAGGCGTTCATTCATGCCGGGCGTCAGCACGCGGCTCCTAATCAATTCCGAGCGCGCCTGCTTGACCGTGTTGATGTCGTCCTGACTGACCTTGCGAATGCTGTCGTAAAGCTGCCGCGCGACGAGCGGCTCGGTGTTCTCGGCCTGCTCGGAGATTTGCGTCGCACGATCCACGAGCTTGTTCATCCGTTCCTTCTGCTCGGCCAGCTGGTCCAGCGTTTCCTTGCGCTCGCCCGAGTCGCTGAGCGACTTGCGTTGCCGCTGCCCGCCGTTGGCCAGGTTGTCGAGCTTCTGCCCGAGTTGCTCCTGCCGCTGCGCCAGATCGCGCGCCTCGCTGCGCATCTCCCGCAGATCTTCGGCAAACTGACTGGAGTTCTGCTTGCGCATCTCGTCCTTCATTTCCTGCAGCTGACGCTGCGCCCGGGTCCCCGAAGCAAGCGCCTGCGCGACGGAGCCTTCCGCCGCGGCGTCGGCCGCCTTCTGGATGTCCTCGCGCGTCTGGTCGAGCTGTTGCCGCTGCTGCGTCATGTTCGATTGGTTCTCGGCGCGATCCATCCGCTGGCGTACTTCGTCCGCATCGGCGAGCATCTGCCGCTGCTCCTCCTCGAGGCGTTTCAGGCGTTTCCGGATATCTTCCTTCTGTTGCTCCGACGGCGCCTCCTGCAACGCGGCCTGCAGTTCCTTCAACCGCTCGTTGATATCGTTCTGGCGGCGCGCCAGCTCCTGGAGGCGGTTCATCACGGCCTGTTGTTCCTGGCGCTCCCGATTCTGGGGCGCTTTCGCCTGCCGCTGGGTCTCGTAGCGATTCTCCGATTGCTGCAGTTCGAGTTGATCAATCTGGCGCTGGTTGCCCTGTTGACCGCCGCCGCCACCACCTTTCTTGGAGTTGCGGCGCGTGACGTTTGTCTCGCGCGCCTGCATTTTCAAGAGGGCCTGATAGGCGGCTTGCTCAGCCGGCAACGCCTGCGCCAGCGGGCCGGGCACTTTCGCGGCCTCTTTCAGTTTCTCAATCGCCTTTTCCATTTCCTGCATGGCGGATTTCCACATCGCCTGCTGCCGCGGCGCCGCCGCCTCTTCGGCGGCCTCCTCCGCCTTCGCCAGGGCCTGCTCCTGCGACTCCAGCACGACTTTCGCATCCGCCACGTAGCCCGGCCGGGCGCCGTCGCGTTGCAGCTTCCAGGTCGCGCTGATGATTTGCTTTTGCAGCTCCGCGAGGCGCTGGGCCTGCTGGCCCCCGCCACCCCCGCCCTCGCCTGATTCCTGATTCTGGCTCTCGCGGAAAATCTGGTCGAACGGGCGCACCTCGGCAAAATACAAGTCGCCGTTCGTGCGGCGCACCTTGCCGTCGGGCCCGATGTCATCGGCCCACGCGAACCAAGAGACCAGATCGTCCGGCTTCGCCCCGAGTTCCTCCAGACTCAGGAGCTTGGTCAGCGGGCGCTTTTCCTTCGGCCCGCCAGCACGGCCCAGCTCGACGAAGGTCGGCTCCGCCCCCGCCATCGAATAAGCGATGCCGTACGCCGGCGTGCCGAAATCATCCCAGACCGTTCCCTCGAACATCACTTCCTCGAGCGCCGACGGCTTCACGTCGCCGCGCGGCGAGGCGAGCCGGATCTCCGGGCGCCGGTTCAGCTGCACGTCGATCACGAAGGGAGCGGCCACCTTGTTCTTGCGGCCTTCCGCGTCGACCAGCTGCAGATCATAACTGCCGCTCTGCTCCGGCACAAACGCCGCGAGACTCGCCACCGCCTTGTCCGGCGCGACCTTGAGCTCAATCGCCGCCTTCTTCGCGTCGCGCGAGACCAACCGCGCTGATTTCACGGGCTTGTTCAACTGCAGGGCGAAATCGAGCTGCGTGCCCTCCACCGCGCTGACCCGCCGCGTGTCCTCAATGCGTTTCGGCGCCAGCTTGGTGTAATCGGGAAATTTCAGCGCGACGTCGGAGCGCACGAGTCGCGGATGCTCGAAGACCGTGACCTTGAAGTCGCGCGTCCGCTTTCCGCCATATTCCAGATGGTAGGAAAAGTCGTTCGCGACTTCCGTCACGCTGCCCCCGAACACCGGATCCGCCAGACTCTTCACCAGCGGCACGGTGCGCGGAGCCGCGCCGCTCTCGCGCATGACCAGAACCACATTCGACGGCAACGCTCCCCCGAACCGCGCCAGCACCACCAGGCTGTCGCCCCGCTCGACGCTGGCATCGCCCGGGGTGATCGCCACGCCATCGGCCCCGACCCAGCGCGGGGCTTCGCCGTGGATCCGCGCCACGTGCAGGTTGGTCAGCGCAAGCCCGAAAAGCCCGAGCGCGAATAAGTGAATCGCCTGGCCCATCAGCAACCGCGACCTGGGCATGATGTCGCGCCAGTCCTGTTCCTGGCTGCGCGCCGTCGCCTCCTGCAACACGCGATATTGCAGGTACCCCTGCTCCTGCCCGTGCTCGAGTTGCTGTTGTACGGCCGTCAGGAGGAGGCCGTTCAACTCGGGATGTTTCTGCTCAATCCGGCGCGCCATCCAACGGTAGTCCGGTTCCCTCGTAAAATGATAGATGACCACGCCGACCGCCACGCTGACCGCCACCGCCAGCAGCAACGGGAGCGTCCGGGGGGACACAATTCCGATCGCATTCAGTCCCCATCCGAGAGTGATGCTGACGAGCGCCGCTAGCGCCCAGAGTGCGGACAGCATTCGCCACACTGCAAACCAGCGTTGCCGCCGTACCACTCGCGCGAGCCTGGTTCTTAGGAAATCGTCATTCATGTGGGCACCTCGTTTGATTCCAGCGTCGAGCGCCGCGCAGTCCAGCCCGCAAGCGCCGACTCGATCAGCAGCACGGCAAGGGTTGCCGCGATAAACCAACGCCAGAGTTTTTGCCGGTTCTCCGCCTCAATCCCCTGCAGCAGGGTCTTGTTCTCGGCCGGCACCGTTGCGACCGCCGCCGTCCGCGCAACTGGCAGCCCCAGTTGTTCGAGTTCATCCGACCCCAACGGCGCCGTGCGGCTCTCGTTGGCGTCGAGGTTCACCGCGAATCGCACCGGGCGCGCCCCGCCCGTCACTTCGTAGACGCCGGGCTGCGCCGTCAGGGAAAAAAGCGTCGACTTGGGCTCCAGCGCGACCGACCCACCCGCCGGACCGCGCACCGCCGTGGCCGCACCATCGGCCGGCAACGCCACGGCGTCACCCACCGCGTATTGCGTCGAAAAAAATCCGGCTCCTCCGCTCAATTCCAAGAGCGACCACAGGAGCGGCACAAACTTCGACGACACCGCCAGCTGGCTGTCCTCCGGATGCCAGCCGCTCGCAAGCACATGGAGCCGGCCCTTGCCGATCGGCAGGTCGAGCAGCGCCGGATCGCCCGAGTCGAACTTCACCACGGCACGGGCCCCCGGCATCGCCGTCGCGTCGATTTTCCGGAATCGCCAAAAGTGAATCTTGGTGAAGTCGCTGTACCGCGGATCGGCAAACGGGGCAAACAGCGGATGCTGAAAATCAATCTCGGCCAACATCGCGTATGAGCTCGGCCGGATCTCATCCAGCCGCACCGGCTCGCGGCCCGCCAGCACCCCCAAGGTCGCTCCGCTCCCGGCATCGGCCTTCTTCGGCGCAAAGACGATGGTCTTGCCCAATTCCGCCTGGCCCCGCAGAGCCGCTGCGAGTTCCGCGGACACCGCCTCCGTCACAAAGATCACGGTGGCCGCCACCACGTCCTCCGGATTCAGCGTGGCCGAGGGCGCAACCGCCACCACCCGCACCGCGACCCGCGGCGTCTCCGAAAATGCCCGGCGCAGGAAGAACAGCGGTTGCTTGGCGTCCTCGGCCACATCGGTCCCGATCCAGAGAACCGTCGCACGTTGCTGGGCCGGCGGGATGAAGTACACCGTGTTGTCGAACGGCTCGTCATCGCCCGTCAGGGCAATTTGCGTCAAGCCGGCCTCGCCCTTCGGCACCGGCACCGCAAAGACCCGGCTCTGGCCGGGCGGCACATAAGCATCGATCGTTGCACCTACCGTCTCCGCGCCGCCGTCGGCGGCGGCACCACGCGTCCAGCCCAGCCGGAACTGTTCACGCGTGGCTTCGGGAGAATTGGTCACGCGCACCCGCACGGGCGCATCGGCCGATCTCGTCGAGTCGGGTCCGTCGGCGACGAGTTGCACGCCCGCGTTGGCCGGATCGCGCCCCTTCACCGTCTCGACCAGGAGGTCCACACCCTTGGGCCATTCGTAGGCTTGGAGAGCATCGAGCCGGCTGCCGGCCTGCAAATCGCTCACGAGCACAATCTGACGCGGCCCCGGCGCGGTCTTGCCTTCGTCTTCCGCGAGAGACTCGGCGGCGGTCACGATCGCGTTCCCCAGGTGGGTGCCCGCCCAGCCCGGCGAAATGGCCGCCAGCCGGCCCAGCGCCAACCCCACCCGCTCGCCCGGCGCGGCCCGGTTCCAGTCTTCAAACGACACCAGCGCGCCCGCCTTGTGATCGAAGGGGAAAATCGCCACTTGATCGGCCGGACCAGCGCGGCGCAGCACCTCCTCGACCCGCTCGCGCGCCGCCGCCCACAGCCCGTCGCGCCGCATGCTCGCGCTCGTATCGACCAACACCGCGATGCGCTTCGGCTGCGCCGCCGTCGGATCGTCGATCGGCGTCTGGCGCAGGAACGGCCGGGCAAAACCGAGGGCCAGCAACGCCAGCGCCACACAGCGGAGAATCAACAGGAGAATGTGCTCCAGCCGGTGGCGTTTCGAGAGTCGCGGCGGACTCGGCCGGAGAAACATGAGCGAGCTGAAGCGCAACTTTTCCCGCGTCGTCCGGCGCACCAGATGGTAGATGATCGGCCCCGCCAGCGCGAGCCCACCCAGGAGAAAAAAGGGCGCGAGAAAATTCACGGGGAACCGCCGTGTTGCGCCCGGCGGAACTGCCGGCCACGCCGCATCCTGGCCTGCAGGAATTCAAACAGCGCGATCTCCAGCGGCTGATCCGTCGCGAGCTGGTGAAAACTCACCCCGAGTTTCCGGCTGATCGCTCGCAGCGCCTCGCAGTGCGCCTCGAACTTCTTCATGTAGTCCGAACGCGCGAGCGCCGGATCGATGTACGTCGTGCGCGCCGATTCCACATCCTCGAACAACGCCGGTTGCTCCAGCCCGAGCTTGAACTCGGCCGGGTCTAGCACCTGGAAAATCGTCAGCTCATGCCCGCCCGCCGTCAACGCGATGAGGTTGCGCTCCAGCCGATCCAGTGGCGCGAGGAAATCGGAAATGAGCACCACCATTCCGCGCTTCCGAATCAGCGAGGTGATGCGCTCGAGCGGCGCCGTCAGGTCCGTCGCGCGTCCACCGCCCGGCCGCTCCAGGGCCAGCATCAACTGGCGCAGGTGCCCCGTGCGGTGCCGCGCCGGCAGGTAATCGCGCACTTGTTCGTCGAAGGTCAGCAACCCGACAGCGTCACCCTGCAGGTGCAGAAAATACGCGAGCGTGGCGGCGAGCGTCGAGGCATAGTTGCTCTTCGTAAAACCACGTGAGCCGTAGTCCATCGATCGGCTCTGGTCAGCCAGCAGGTGCACGCGCAGATTCGTCTCGTCCTCGTATTTCTTGATGAAATAACGGTCGCTCCGCGCATAGACGCGCCAGTCAAGATACCGCGGATCATCGCCGGGCGTGTACTGGCGATACTCGGTGAATTCCACCGAGAATCCGTGGTACGGACTGCGATGCATGCCGCTCCAAAACCCCTCGACCACCGCCCGCGCACGCAGTTCCAGACTGCGAATGCCCATCAACGCCTGGGGGTCGATGAGCTTCGCCGAGGCGATCGTGGAGTTGGCGACGGCGGACATAGGTAGGGGGAGATAGTAATCAGTGGTCGGTAGTCCGTAGTCCGTGGTCCGTGGTCCGTAGTCCGTAGTCCGTGGTCCGTGGTCCGTTTTCCGTTTTCCGTGGTCGCAACTGCTTTCTGGTTACTGATGACTGCTTACTCCGCACTGGGGACTGATTGCCGATTACTGGCCGTCTCAGCTCTTCCCCGGCGTCTTCGTGCCCGCGAGCAGGCGCTTGATCACTTCGTCGATCCGGATGCCTTCTGCTTCCGCCCGATAATTCAACAGAATGCGATGGCGCAACGCCGGGACGGCCAGCGCCTGGATATCCTCGATGGTAACATGCGCCCGCCCCCGCAGGAGGGCGCGCGCCTTCGCGCCAAGAATCAGGAATTGCCCGGCGCGGGTACCTGCTCCCCAGCTCACCCATTCGTTGACATAAGCCGGCGTGCCCGGCTGATGCGGACGCGACGACGACGCGAGTTGCACCGCGTAACGCACCATCTCCTCGGCCACCGGCACGGTGCGCACGAGTTCATGGAACCGCAGCACGTCTTCACCGGAAAAGAGTGCGTCAATCGGGGCCGGACGGCCGGCGGTGGTCTGGGTGACGACCTGCACCTCATCGGCCTCCGGCAAGTAATCCATCACCACATTAAACATGAAACGATCGAGCTGGGCCTCGGGCAACGGATAGGTACCCTCCATCTCGATTGGATTCTGCGTGGCGAGCACGAAAAACGGCTCCTGCAGCGCGTGGCGCACGCCGGACGCCGTGACCTGATGCTCCTGCATCGCCTCGAGCAACGCGGCCTGGGTCTTCGGCGGCGTCCGGTTGATCTCGTCGGCGAGGACCATGTTCGCGAACACCGGCCCGCGTACAAAGGTGAGCTTGCGCCCGCCCACACCGTCGTCCTGCAAAATTTCCGTGCCCGTGATGTCGGCCGGCATGAGGTCGGGCGTGAATTGGATGCGGGAGAACTTGAGATGAAAGACCTGTGCGATGGATTTCACCAACAGCGTCTTCGCCAGCCCGGGTGCGCCAGTGATGAGGCAATGGCCGCCGGCCATGAGTGCGACGAGGATTTGCTCGATCACCTCGCGCTGGCCCACAATTACCTTGGCGAGTTCCGCCTCGATGCGCGTCCGCCCGGCGATCAGGCGCTCGGCCGTGGCGCGATCTGCGGCAAAGCCCGTGGCCGGAGCGGCAGGCGGAATGACGGGAGGCGGGGTGGATTCGGCAGGAATGCTCATGAAAAATGGACTACGGACACCGGCCCACGGACGACTGGACGATTGGACGATTGGACCACAGGACCACTGGACGACAGGACAATAGGACCAGGAACGACTGAAGACCATTCCGGCAGGACGTGGACCATTCTCCGGTGGTCCGGCAGTCCCGTAGTCCTGTAATCGCGTTGTCTCATTGTCTTGTTGTCTATCATCAGTGCGACATCAGGTAGAAAATCAGATTTACACCCAGCGGATAGGAAATCTTTTCGGAAAAGGTCGCAAAATAATCGGCATGCTCAGCCTCGCGCTCCCAGCCATCGCTGATGTCGCTGTTATGAAATGCGATCACCATGATGTGGCCGCGATCATCGTGCAACGCCCGGACGGTCATTTTTTCCGAGTCCGGTCCGCGGTCGATTTGGAGCGGGGCGGTGGGGTCATTGGGATTTCGCGCGCGATTCCAGAACTGCATCGTCGGCACCTGCAGCGATTGCATCGGCCCCTTGAGATCGTAAACACAATGAAATAGCGGGTGGTCCATTTCCAGATTGGTCCACGACCGTTCAGGCAGCACCTTCTTCATCTGGGCCTCAAAGCCAGCCCACTCGACCGAATTCCAAAAATCGATGATCACCAGCGTCCCGCCCGCGAGCAGGTACTTCCGCAGGTTCGCGATCTCGGCTTCGCGCAACTGCATGTAACCCGGATGCGACATGAACAGGAACGGATAGTGGTTTAGGTCAGACTCGTTGAGCCGCATCACCCGGCCGTCGGGATCGGCTCGGATTGAGGTGATCTGTTGGAGCCGATAGGAGAGATTCAGGTCGGCATCCGGAAAATCGACCCACCAGCCAATGCTTCGTCCGCGATGCATCCATGGCGAATTGGCCGTCGTCGGCCCCGCCTTGAACACCGCCCGGGCAAACGTGAAGACATCTTTCTCGAAGCCCTTGGGATTTGTCCACTCTGGCGTGCCCGTGCTGTGCGAATCGATCTCCCGCGCCGTCCGCACCGCGTTCTCGTCGATGACCCCGCTGCCCTCGGTCCGCACGTAGGAAGGTCCGGAGTCGGACTCGTTGCCCCAACGCACCGGTGCTGACGCGCCCGGACCGCGCGGCCCCGGCTGGGCGCTCGCCGTCGCTCCCGCCGCAAAACCCACGGCCAGAGCAAAGGTCGCGCGCACGACACCGAGGAAAAATCGCTCAGATCGTTCCACCTTGCCGCAGCCGGCGTCGATTTCGATCGTACCTTCAGGAGCGGCGGGTGCCGAACCGCCGAAGAACCGTCGGCCGGCCGTCGCTGGGCGGTTGGGCAACCGCCCCTCCTGCAGCGCCGTCATTCGTGCCGTCCTGCCAGGCCTCCGAATTACGATGTCGGCACATGCTGGGTCAAGGACCCCGGAGTTGAAGGTGCGGGCTGGCTTCATGCTTAGTGCGTCATCGCGTAGAAGACCACGTTGATGCCGAGCGGATACGCGATCCTTTCGGAGAAATTCTTGAAATAATACTCGTACTCACCCTCGCGCTCCCAGCCATCGCCGTTGTCGGTGTTGTGCGCCGCAAATACCATCATCCGACCCTTGTCATCGTGAATCGCCTGATGATGCACCGTCTGCGTGTCGCCATCATGGTGCTCCTCCCAGGTGACACCCGTGCGCTGGCTCGACTCACCGGTGTAGACGTTGGGCACCTGGCCCTTGGACTTGATTTGGAAAACACAGCTGTAGAGCGGGTGGTCGAGGGACATCTCCGCGAAACCACGATCGGGAAACACCCGCTTCATCTCCCGCTCGACATTCTGCCAGGCCGAGTCGCCCCAGAAATCGTCAAACATGAGAAACCCGCCGTTCAGCAGATATTTTCTGAGCGCGGCCACCTCGAGTTCGGAAAAACTCAGCGCGCCGGGCTCCACGACGTAGATCCAAGGGTGCTCCCCGAGATCCGCATCGGTTAACTCGACGATGCGGCCGTCGGGGCTGCACTTCATCGAGGTCATCTGCTGGAGCCGGTACGAGAGGTTGAGGTCGCTGTCCGGCAGGTCGGTTGCCCAACCGCCACCGCGCCGCCGGTAATATCCGCCGCCATTGCCCCCGGTGTTGTAGCGAATCCGGGTAAAGGTGAATACGTCCTTCTCGAATCCCGGCGGGTTCGTCCACTCGGGGGTTCCCGTGCTGTGGGAGGGAATTTCACGCGCGGTACGGGCACTCCCATCACTCCCGCTCTCCCGGCTGCCACCGAAACCACCGTATCCCCCGCCCCGACCACCGCGCCCCGGCGGCCGCTGCGCCATGACCGAATCGGCGAGCACCAGTAAAACTAAAATCAGACCGGCGGTTTTCATTCGGTTTTTTTCGTCGGCAGCAGATTTTCGACCGGCGCGGCTCCCGGCCCCGCTTCAAGTCGCACCCGGCTGATCTCCCGCAGCAATTGCAAGGCCGCCCGATAACGCGGCGTTTCCTCCAGCGCGAGCAGCAGGTGGCGCCGCGCTTCGGACGAATCACCCCGCCGGTGCAGCAGACGCGCCAGTTCATAATGCGCATCAGACCGCTCCGGCACGTCGAGCTGGATCAACGTGCGCCACGCCACCACCGCACCCGAATCGTCGCCGAGCCCCGCGGCGGCCTGGGCAAGATAACGATACGGCGGGGGCACCAGCGGATTGACGGACAGATATCGCTCGGAGTTTCGCGCCACGGTCGGCCAGTCCTTTTCCGCCGCCGCCAGTTCCATCAGGCGCAGATATCCCTCGGTGGCCTCATCGTCGACCTCGACCCATTTTCGCAACACCGCCAACTCACCCGCCTGGTCCTTGAGGTTCCGCAGCACCGTCACCAACGTTCCGTAGGACGACTCTCCCCCTTTCTGTTGCGGATAAAGCTCGACCAGCCGCTCCAGCGGCTTGCGCGCCTCGTCCCACTTCTTTTCGCCGACGAGGCGCTGTGCCTTCGTCCGCAGGAGCCAGTAGTTGTCGGGATGTTTCTTTTCAAACGTGGCCAGTTCGGTCGCGCCTTCCGCCAGAAACAGCTCCGCCTCGGGCCGATCCCAATGCAGGCCCGGCGCGAGCTGCTCCGCCCGCTCCTGCGCGTAAGCCGCAAAGTCCTTCTCCAACTTGTCGAGCGCGACGGTGTGCTGCGCGAGCGCCACATTGATCTCCGTGCCTTCCCGCAGGTCCAGCAGCACGCTTCGCAGCTTGTCGAGGCCGTGACGACCGATGATGAACTCCACCACCAGCGAAGACTGCAGGTAGGCAAACTGGAGATGCCGCGGCGATTTGGGCGAGAGAAAGGCCGCGCTCAATTTTCCGACCGGCACGAGATCCTTGCCCAGAATCATCTCCCGGTACTTCGGATCAATGCGCATCCCCCACGACGGGTTCGCCTGCCGCTCCTCGTAAACCGAAATGCCCTCGCTCAACCAACGCGGCATCTTGTTTTTCGTCATCTGCAGGGTCACCACGTGGCAGAACTCATGCCAGAGCACCGACTCCCAATTGGTCGTGGAGGTGCTGGTCGCGGGACTGTTGGCGGTGACCACCCGGCCAAAACACACCCCGAGAAAACCCGCGACGTCCGGCAGGCCGAACGTCCGCACCGCGAAGTCCCGCTGATCGGCGAAGATCTCCACGTAGGTCGGCTTCGCCAACTCCACGCCATACTTGGTGGCGAGCGTCTCCTTGGCCCGGCGCAACAACGCCACCACCCGCGGTCCGTAAACCGCGACCTCGGGCGCCGCCATGCGGATCACGAAATCGTCGCTCGTGAGCGCCGCGTACTTGTTCATCGTCTCCCGCAGCGTCACGAGGTTGAAGGCCTCGACGTCGTATTCGTCCTTCTCGTGGACTGCCTGGGCCAGCGCCCAGCCCTCCTTTTCCTCGCCCAGGCGCAGGAGATCATTGGCGAGCTGGGCCTTGGCCGGCAGATACTCCGGATCGAATTCCCGCGCCCGCCGCTGGTACGCCGCACCCTCGGCAAAGCGGTACTTCGCCGAGAGTTTTTCGCCGATGAGGGAATCGACGCGCGGATTCGCCGCCCACGAACTCAGGGCGCGCTCCCGGGAAAACCGCTCCGCGACGGGATCGTTTTTCAGGTGCGCGATCACCGCGCGGTAGGCCCAGGCTTCCGGGTGCACGGGATTGGTGTCCACGATGTCCTCGAGCAACTTTGTCGCCTCATCGTAAGCTTCCCCCGCAATGTGGTGATCCACCAACTGCAGCTGCGTGGGCACGTGCCGCGCATTCACCTTCAAGGCCGCCTCCAGCGACTTTACCGCCACGGCCCGATCGCTGTCGGCGTATGCCCGCCCGCGCCCACTCAGCAAATCCGGATCTTCCGGCAACTGCTTGAGCCCTTCGTCATACGCGCGCGCCGCGAGCGCAAAATCGTGCTTCGCCATCGCCAGTTCGCCGCGGGCGAGGTAGACATCGCGTAATTTCGGGTCGGCCTTCTGGGCCGGGGCAAATACCTTGTCCAGGACCTCCTTGGGGTCGGCCCCCAGCATCAGGGCCGCCCGGCCATAGATGACGAGATCCGCCGGCGTACGGTACATCCAGATGCTGTCGCTGACCAAGCGGCGGATTTCATCCAGCCGCGCCGTCGCCTCCTCGGGTCGGCCGTTGGCAAACGCCACGTCCCGCGCGAGCCACCGCAACCGGATGCTGCGGGCATCCCGCCCGAGCGCTTCCTTCATGGCGACGTCCGCCTCGCCATTCCGCCCAACCGCCAGCAGCGCCCTCACCAGCAGCATCGACCACTCGGCGTTTCCCGTGCCGTCGCGCAGCTCTCCCCGGGCCTGCTTGATCACGGCGGCATGGTTGCCCGCGAGCAACCCGCGCTGCACCGCGGCCGGGTCCGCGGCCCCGGCGATCGTGGCCAGCGCGAGGCAGATCAACCCGGCCGTCCCGCGCCTCGCCCAGGCCTTCAAGCCGCGACGCGGCGGGAGCCACGAGGCTTCAGTCAAGGGAAAGGTCCGGAATCCAATCATGCGAAATACGAGACGATGGGTGGCGGGTAATGGGTGCGATCGAGAAGTGTCTGCGGATAGACGCGCGTGCTGGCAAAGAGTGATGCGTGCTCTTGGCGTTTTCTCAAGCCCCACCGTGAATGTTTCTTCGCACACCGCCCAGCCAGCCGGCGAACTCCGACCCGGCCGATCGGGTCCCGGTCCATCGCCCGTCGGAATCGGTGTTCCTTTTCGCTCGCGTTTGCAGAATCCCCGTCCGCCACGCCGACCTTCTCGTCCCGCGCCAACCGCACTTCCGCACGACTCCTGGCACGCGCGACGCGGGCTCGCCTGGCGACCAGCACCGAAAAAAGCCCCGTCACTGATCCGGCCGCCTGACCCGCCGGAAAACACTTTCCGCCTATGACGGGGCGCCGTCATTCCCGGGCCCGCTCAACCAGGGTCGTGTTGCGGCTGCTGCGCAACACAACCTTCTGGGTTGGGCTCTTTTTCTGGTCACTTTGTTGGCATGCGTACCGGACGTCCGGCAACGATGTTCGTGGGTTTGGCATTCTTCACTACAAAAGTTCCATGGACAATTACGTGCGCAATATGACGTCAATAAGCATCAAAGCTTCTGGGAGATCTTTGTTCGCAAAACTTCCGATCGGTCCAATGTGGATTGAACACCCTACGGCTTGGGCGGCATCGACAACTTCTCTAATTGGCCCAATGCCAAAACCGCGAGGCTGAACGAATACGGGAACGGCTCGTTGAGCAGCTACGCGAAATGTCGCCTCAATTTCTCGCTGATCTGAAGACAAAGTGTAATTGATACCGACCCCGATTCCAATCGCTCCCTCGTCCAACGCTGCACCCAACGACATGCGCCGCTTCGCAGGGTCTGCATGACACGCGGTTGACAACCCAACCGAAGTCATGAGCCATCCGACGCCAACTTGGCCGGCTCGCCGCCGCCAACCCCGGGCGCAGCCTGACGCAATTGCGCACGGCTGAGATCGACCGCTGGCTCGGCGGGCTGACGCGGCATCCGATCACGAAGAGCAACATCCGGAAGATCTTCATCACCTTCGGCAATTGGGCGAAGGCCAACCGCTACCTGATACCACTTCCGAATCCAAGCCACTTGAATATCCAGTTTCCTATCAACAATCACAAAGGCTTCACGCTCTGGATGACCGGTG
>SXGT01847467.1_pt1 | contig 34495 bp, 30 predicted proteins | sample 3176221 | NCBI WGS metagenome assembly SXGT01 (sample SAMN11356862, study PRJNA531348) | freshwater metagenome | isolation source: freshwater sample F1-120 | place: China: Fuxian Lake, Yuxi | collected 2017-12-25 | reverse complement strand
GTCCAGCCCGCATCGCCGATCGGACCGACGTAGACGAATGCGACCTTCAACGGTTCGTCGGACCCGCCAGTGTCGTCAGTTGTGTCGCCCGTGTCACCGCTCGACGTCGAACTGTCTTCCGTTTTCTTGTCGTCGTCACCACACGCGGCGGCAACCAGTGCGAGGCTGAATGCCATCGCGCCAAATCGAAGCGAACGCTTCACGAATCCCCCTATCAGCCATTGGTCTCGGCGAGGCCGCGGCTGGCCCTCGACTCCGCCGCTTGCTTTCTAACACGTTGCATCCCGAAGGCGCCGACCCCGTCCACCACCGGGGCCGTCGCTTTACAGAATGTAAACACAGATCGCGGCCGCGTGCACGTCTCACCAGAGCCGCTGTGCTCGTCGAGCCAGTTCGGCGCGCGCCGCGAGCGGGTCGACGCCGACGATCCCACTTCCCTCGACGACCCGCCGACCCCCGACGAACAGGTCGCGAACCCGGCGATCGGGACCGAGCACGAGCGCGGCGAACGGATCGGCGATGTCGCCGAGGTCGGAGATGTCCCAGACCGCGAGGTCCGCTCGAAGTCCGACGTCGATGCGACCGATGTCGTCGCGTCCCAGGCACGCGGCTCCGCCCTCGGTTCCTCGTGCGATTGCGTGAGTCGGAGCGAACGCCGCGGCGTCGCGTGCTCGTTGGCGTGCCGTGTAGAGCGACTGGCGCAGTTCGGGGAACAAACCGCCCACTTCATTCGAAGCCACGCCATCCACGCCGAGCCCGACGGGAGCACCTGCTGCAACCAGATCGACGACACGACACGAGCCTGCGCCCAGTCGCGCGTTGCTGCTCGGACAGTGCGCGACGCCACACCCTTGCGCACCCATGCGAGCCACCTCGGCATCGTCGAAGTGGATGCCGTGTGCCACCCACACGTCGGGTGCGATCCAGCCCCACTCGTCGAGCATCGCGACCGGCCGCCGACCGAAGCGATCCAGACAATGAATTTCTTCTTCGATCGTCTCGGCGAGGTGCGTGTGCAACCGCAATCCGTGGCGGCGGGCGAGCGCCGCGGACTCGATCATGAGCTCGCGGCTGACGCTGAACGGCGAGCACGGCGCGACGACGACGCTCACCATCTCGCCGTCGTGATGGGCTGCGATGACACGTTCTGTAGAAGCCATGATCGCGTCGAGCGATTCGACAACGTGATCGGGCGGAAGGCCCCCGTCCTTTTCGGAGAGGTCCATCGAACCCCGTGACAGGTGCAGCCGTATCCCGACCTGTCGGGCCGCGTCGACGATCGCGTCGAACACCGAATCGTCGCCGCGAGGAACGAGATAATGATGATCGCTCGCGGTCGTGCAACCGGTCGCCGCCAATTCGGCCAGTCCCACGAGGGCCGCAGCGTGCACATCCTCGACGTCGAGCCGGCCCCACACCGGATACAACTCGGTCAACCACCCGAACAGATCGCAGCCGATCGCTCGACCGCGCGTCATCCACTGGTAGAGGTGGTGGTGCGTGTTCACCAACCCGGCGGTCACCACACAGTCGGCGCAGTCGATCACCGCGTCTTCGGGCTGGGGCGAGATGGCGCCCACCGCAACGATCCGACCGTCGGCGAAGGCGATGTCACCCGGCGCGCGCGCCCCGCGCAGCACCGTTCTCATGAGATGAGATCCTCCGGCCGGACCGGGACCCGACTGACCGCTCGGCCGGTCGCCGCTCGTATCGCCGCCGCCACCGCGGCGACCGAACTGATGCACGGTGGTTCGCCGATCCCCTTGGCTCCGAACGGCGCATTGGGCTCCGGTTCTTCGATCAATGCCGCGATCCGGACCGTCGGCATGTCGAGCGCGGTCGGGAGGAGGTAGTCGGTGAAGCTGGCGTTCAGAATTCTGCCGTCGCGCACGATCAGCTCTTCCATCACGGCGAGGCCGACGCCTTGCGCAATCCCGCCTTCGATCTGACCGATCGCTTGGAGCGGATTGATGATCCGCCCGACGTCCTGGGCCGTCGTCACCTCGACCACTTTCACGAGGCCCAAATCGAGATCGACGTCGACCACGGCCCGATGCGCGGCGAACGCGAACGCAGCGTGTGCATCGCCTTGACCGTTCTCGTCGAGCTGGGTCGTCGGTGGGTGGTGATGCTCGTAGGTCGCTTCGTAATGCCCTTCGGTCGGTCGACCCGCCGCGCGATCGGCGTTGATCTGCTCGCGTACCGAGCGACACGCGCCCGCCACCGCGCCACCACTCATCATCGTCTGGCGCGATGCGCTGGTGCTGCCCGCGCTCCCCACACCGGTGTCGGCGGCCGCGACGACAACGTCGTCGAGGTCGAGGATCTCGCGCGCGACCTGCTGCGCGACCGTGACGAAACCCTGCCCGACCTCCGCGCACGCGCAGTACACGGTCACCCGACCCGCATCAACGACGACCCGAGCGGTCGAGAAGTCGTCGAATCCCTCCGAGAACATGAGCTTCTTGATGCTCGCGGCGAACCCGACACCGCGCACCACGCGACCGGGTTCGTGTTGCGCGGTGCGTCCCGCGCCGCCGGGCCGGGCCATCGGCGACGGCGCGTCGTTCTCGGTGAGCGGTGCTTCGGCACAGGCTCGTATCACGGCCGCGACGGGTGTCGCGCCGGTGAGTTGTTGGTTCGTGATGATGCGGTCGCCGGGAGCCAGCGCGTTCCGCAACCGCAGCTCGATCGGGTCGATGTCGAGCGCCGCCGCGAGCTTGTCCATCTGCGACTCGTGCGCAAAACAGGCTTGGACGTTGCCGAAACCGCGCATCGCGCCGCACGGCGGGTTGTTCGTGCGCACGGCGACGCCCTCGATGTGCGCGTTCGGCACCCGATACGGGCCGGCGGCAAAACAGGTCGCGTTCGCCAGTACCGCTTTGCTCGTGGACGCGTACGCGCCACCGTCGAGCACGAGTCGCGCCTCGACCTTCACGAGGGTCCCGTCGGTCCGAGCGTGGTGGCGATATCGCATCCGCGCGGGGTGACGGTGCACGTGGCCGACGAAGCTCTCGTCGCGTCGATACTGCATCTTCACCGGACGGCCGGTCCGCAGCGCGAGCAAGCAGACGTGTACCTGGAGGCTGATGTCCTCCCGGCCGCCGAACGCACCACCGACGCCTGCGACCGTTGCCCGGAGTCGCTCGATCGGGATACCGAGACACGCTGCGGTCTGTTCGACGTCGACGTGCAGGAACTGCGTGCTCACGAACAACTCGACACCCGCGCCGTCGTCGTCGGGGATCGCCAGCCCGCTCTCGCAGCCGAGGAACGCCTGGTCCTGCATGCCGACCTCGTATTCGCCCTCGACGACCACGTCGCCGACCGCATCGACGTCGCCATGGCGAATCGTGAGCGTGCGAAAGATGTTCCCATCGGGATGGATCGGTTCGGCGCCGATCGCCAGCTCTGCATCGGTGAGGGGTGCGAGTTCGTCGTACTCGACCACGATCGCCCTGACCGCGCGACGCGCGGTGTCAGGGTCGTCGGCCGCGACAACCGCGATCGGCTCGCCGACGTAGCGCACAACCCCGGAAGCGAACACGGGTTGGTCCGCGTGTTCGAGGCCGTAGATCGGACGACCGGGAACGTCCTCATGCGTCAGCACGGCGTGGACCCCCGTGAGCGCGAGGGCGGGCGCCACGTCGATTCGAACGATGCGAGCGTGCGCGTGCGGCGACCGCAACGTCGCTCCATGCAGCATCCCCTCGGCCCACAGATCGTTTCCGAATGCGAAACGCCCTTGCACCTTCGGCGGCGCATCCGGACGGATCGCCGATTCACCCACCCGCTCGCCGCGACGCGTCGCCTCCGCCAGGGTCGACCTCGGACCCGCCACGGATGACGTTGTCGAGGTCATCGATCGGCTCGCTCGGCGACCACACGGGAGACTGCGTCGAGAATGCGGCCATAACCCGTGCAGCGACACAGGTTGCCGCTGATCGCTTCGCGCACCGTCAACTCGTCGGGCGCGGGCTCGCTCGCCAGCAGATGGTCGATCGCGACGACGAGACCGGGCGTACAAAAGCCGCACTGCACCGCGCCCGCTTCGACGAACGCTCGCTGGACGTCGCTCAGCACTCCGTCGGCGCCGAACCCCTCGATCGTCCGCACCTCGCGGCCGTCGCACGCGGCCGCGAGCACGAGACACGAGCAGACCAGTTCGCCGTCGAGCACGACGGAGCACGAACCGCACTCGCCCTGCTCGCAAGCATTCTTCGATCCGGGCAACCCGAGCCGTTCGCGCAGCACGAACAGCAACGACTCGCCGATCCAACCGTCGGTGACGGCATGACTCGAACCATTGACCCGAATCGAGTAGCTCAACCGAGAATCCTCCGAGCAGCCCGCGCCGCACACACTTCGACGGCCCGACGACGGTACGACGCCGACGAGCGATGATCGTCGATCGGTCGAGCCTCCTGCGCGAGCCGCGACGCGAAGTCGTCGACCGCGGCGAGATCGAGCCCGCGCGCCGCGAACCAATCTTCCGCGGCGCGTGTTCGCAACACCGTCGGTCCGACGCTGCCGAGCGCAACGTTGATGCGCTCGCCGGTGTGGACCATCGCGACGTTCGCAACCGAGATGACCATGGCGTTGCGAGTGCCGACCTTCAGGAACTCCTGCCGTCCGGGCAACAGCGGGACACGCACCGCGACGACGAGTTCGCCGCGTTCGAGCGCGTTCCGCTTCGGCCCGACGAGAAAATCGTGGATCGACACGGTCCGCTCCCCACCGGCACGGGCGATCGTCACCGAGGCATCGAGCGCACTCAGCACCGGCAACAAGTCGCCAGCGGGTGAGGAGGTCGCGAGGTTGCCGCCGATCGTCGCGGCGTTGCGGATCTGCGGTGATCCGACCGTGCGAGCCGCCTGCGAGAGCGCGGGCACGAGCATGGCGAACGGCGCGCCTTCGAGCGTCGCACACGTCACGCCGGCACCGATGCGCAACGTGTCGTCGTCTTGGAGCCACGCTCGCAATGCACCGATTCGATGGAGCGAAACGACCGACTCGGGACGGCGGTGGTCGAAGTTGACCTCGACCATGAAGTCGGTTCCGCCTGCAATGACCTGCGCGCTCGGGTCGGCTGCGAGCGCGGCCAGCGCGTCCACGAGCGATGTCGGTGCGACCACCGAGCTCACGCGCTCTCCCGGATCGCATTGAGATAGTTGTAGATCGTGATGCGACTCACGCCCATGGCGTCAGCGACATCCTCGATGCTCTTGCGAAGGCTGAACGCGCCCCGCTCGTCGAGCAACTGCACGGCCCGCTGTTTGTCGAGTCGCGACAGATCGGTCAACGCGCCTCCGAGCTCGCGCTCCACCTGCTCGATCAGGCGCGCCAATGCGTCTTGGAGATCGGGCAAACGCAAACCCCCGACCAAGTCTCCGTCCCAGTGCAAGGGAATGTCCGTGTCGCAGACTTTTCGCGCCGAAACGAGTTCGGCACCGAGCCGTTCGGCGACTGGTTCGAGCGCTCGGAGCAACGGATGCCGGGCGACCATGGGACTCAGACTGCCTCGACCGAAATCGAGATTCGGGTCGCCCCCGCGGCGAACGCCGCGTCGGTGATCGCACGCAATGCCTCCGCGACGGTTGCCGGAGGGCCGACGACGGTCGTCGCGAACGGTCCGATCTCCGGCTCGAGCCCGCCGACCCGCGACGCTGCGATGGCCGCATCGACATGGGCACCCGGGGCCCCGGCGGCGAAGGGCTCCACCGTGAATTCGGCGCGAACGTCTGCCATGGCGCGGGATTGTACGGATTCCACGACCGATGGGAAGACCATTCCTTGACATTTTGTAAAAATGATGCCGATGATGTCGCCGATGGCTCCAGCCGCCCAACCTTCGCTTCCCAGCCCGGTCGCCGACCTGCGGATCGACCGCGCGCGGCTGATCGACCGCATCGAGGCGCTGGGTCAGGTCGGCGCGATCGACGGCGGCGGAGTGTGCCGACTCGCACTCACCGACGACGATCGCGCGGGGCGCGACTTGGTGGTCGGCTGGATGCAGGATCTCGCGATGGACGTCGTCATCGACGCGGTCGGGAACGTGATCGCGACGTGGGGAGGAGATCGCTCGCTCGCACCGGTGATGTGCGGATCACACATCGACACCGTTCGAACCGGCGGCAAGTACGACGGGAACTATGGAGTGCTCGCCGGACTCGAGGTCGTCGAGACGCTCGCGAGCACGGGCTACTCGCCGCGGCGACCGATCGCGGTCGCGTTCTTCACTGACGAGGAAGGCGCGCGCTATCACCCCGACATGCTGGGTTCGCTCGTCTACGCCGGTGGGATGAGCGCGGAAGCAGCGTTGGACCTGCGTGGGATCGACGGCACTCGGCTCGGCGACGAACTCGTGCGCATCGGCTACGCCGGCCCGGTGCCGTGCCCGGGCGTCGTGCCCCACCGCTACTTCGAGGTCCACATCGAACAAGGTCCGATCCTCGAAGCCGAGGGCGTGACGATCGGCGCGGTCACGAGCGTGCAGGGCATCCACTGGGAGGAGATCACGATCGTCGGTCGCTCCTCGCACGCGGGCACGACGCCGATGGCGATGCGGCGCGATGCGGCGCTCGCCGCCGCGATGCTCACGGTTCGCGTGCGTGACCTCGTGTCCGAGATCGGCGGGGCGCAGGTCGGCACGGTGGGCGCGATCGACGTACATCCGAATCTGGTCAACGTGGTCGCGGCGCGCGCGACGCTCACCGTCGACCTCCGAAACACCGATCGCGACGAACTCGCTCGCGCCGTGGAGCGTCTCGGTGTCGCCTGCGATGAAATCGCCGACTCCGAGTCGGTCGAGATCACCCGCAAGGTCACCGCCGACTTCGATCCGGTCGAGTTCGACGCGGCAATGATCGATCTCGTGGAGTCCACCGCCGCCGGGCTCGGACATACGGTTCGGCGCATGCCGAGTGGTGCCGGGCACGACGCCCAGATGCTCGCGCGCGTCAGTCCCGCCGCGATGATCTTCGTTCCGTCCGTCGACGGGTTGAGCCACAACGTCGCGGAGTTCACAGAGCCTTCCGACCTCGAGGCCGGCGCCAACGTGTTGCTGCACGTCATGCTCCATGAGGCGTCAACCAGCAAGACTATTTCCAGCCAGATGACGCCTCACCCGGCGGACGGCGCGGCGTGAGTCGGATCGTGCGCGTCGCGGGAGCCCAGCTCGGGCCCATCGAACGTGACGAACCCCGCAGCGAGGTCGTCGGACGGTTGATCGCACTGCTCGAGCAGGCCGCCGCGGCCGGCGCAGAACTCGTCGTGTTCCCCGAACTCGCGCTCACCACCTTCTTTCCGCGGTGGTACTTCGAATCATGGGACGACGTCGACCAGTTCTTCGAACGTTCCATGCCGTCGGCCGACACGCAAGCGCTCTTCGACGAGGCGGCTCGTCTCGAGATCGGTTTCGCGCTCGGCTACGCGGAACTCACGAACGACGGCCACCGCTACAACACGACGATCCTCGTCGAACGCGACGGCTCCGTCGTCGGCCGGTATCGCAAGGTTCACGTACCCGGCCACGAAGAACACGAGCCCTGGCGACCGTTCCAGCATCTCGAACGCCGTTACTTCGAGCCGGGTGATCGGTTCGACGCGTGGAGAGCATTCGGAGGCGTCGTCGGCGTCGCGACCTGCAACGACCGGCGGTGGCCCGAGACCTATCGGGAGTTCGGGCTCCAAGGGTGTGAGTTGCTGCTCATCGGCTACAACACCCCGATCCACTACGCACCGGACCCGAGCCAGAACCGCTTGGCCGGCTTCCACAACGCGCTCGTCATGCAGTCGGGTGCCTACCAGAACGGGATGTGGGTGGTCGGAGTGGCCAAGGGCGGCGTCGAAGCGGGAGTCGATTCGCTCGCCGAGACCTCGATCATCGCACCGTCGGGAGAGATCGTCGCGCGCGCGACGACGACCGGCGACGAGGTGATCGTCGCCGACTGCGACCTCGATCTCTGCGCGAACTACAAGCAGACGCTCTTCGACTTCGATCGCTATCGACGACCCGAGGTCTACACGCGCATCGCGAACCAACGCGGCGCAATCGCGCCCGGGGAGACTCGAACATGACCACGACCGAGGTCGGAACGATCGCCTTCACGCTCAACGGCGCACCGGTGACGGTGAGGGCCGATCACCCCCATTTGCTCGCCGCACTGCGCGAAGAACTCGACGTCACCTCGCCGAAGGACGGATGCTCACCGAGCGGCCAGTGTGGCTGTTGCACGATTCTGATCGACGGCAAGGCGTCGGTCTCGTGCCAGCTCGGGCTCGATCGGGTCGCGGGCCGCGCCGTCACGACCCTCGAAGGCGTCGATCCCGGCGACCGGGATCGGTTCGCGCAGGCGTTTTCGGCGTGCGGCGCCTTGCAGTGCGGATTCTGTACGCCCGGCATCGTGATGCGAACGAAGGCGCTGCTCGACAAAGACCCGCAACTGACACGCGAGAAGGCGGCCCGCCATCTCGGCGCACATCTGTGTCGTTGCACCGGATACACGAAGATCCTCGACGCGATCGATCTGCTCGCGTCGGGTGAGGCGCCGCCCGAGCTCGCGCTGGCAGGTACGGTGGGTGGGCGCGGCGCGAAGTACGAAGCCGAAGCCCTCGCGCTCGGCGATCGTGGCTACGTCGACGACCTGCGCGTCCCGGGGATGTTGCACGGCGCGTTGCGGCTCGCCGACCACGCTCGCGCCGACGTCGTTCGGATCGACACCGCGGCCGCGCGGGCGGTGCCCGGCGTCGAGGCCGTGTTCACGGGCGCCGATGTGCCAGGAGATCTGCGCGTCGGGATCATCTACACCGACTGGCCGGTGTTCATCCCCGAGGGCGGACGCACGAGTTACCTCGGCGACGTGTTGGCGATCGTGGTCGCCGCGGACCGCGCAACCGCACGCCACGCCGCCGAGCTGATCCAAGTCGAGTACCGGCCGCTACGCCCGATCGTCGACCCGGTCGCGGCCATCGATGATGGCGAACTCGCAGTGTGGGGCACCGAGAACAACGTGCTGTCGCGCTCGACCTACGCACGCGGCGACGTCGACGCTGCACTCGCGGCAAGTGCATTCGTCGTCGATGAGGTGTTCACCACCCAACGCATCGAGCATGCGTTCCTCGAACCCGAATCGACGTTGGCGATTCCCGATCCTGCCGACGGCTCGGTCCACGTCTACTCGGGCGGGCAGGGCGTTTGGGACGACCGCAATCAGATCGCGTCGCTGCTCGGCGTCGACCGCGAACGCGTGACAGTCGAGCTCGTGAGCAACGGCGGAGCATTCGGCGGCAAAGAGGACATGTCGAACCAAGGCCAGACCGCGCTCGCCGCACACCTGCTCGGACGACCGGTCAAGTGCACCCTGTCACGCGAAGAGTCGCTGATCATGCACCCGAAGCGGCATCCGATTCGCATGCACTACACCGTCGGATGCGATGCCGAGGGTCGCCTGACCGCGTTGCGGGCGCGGATGGTCGGCGACTCGGGTGCGTACGCGAGCGTCGGCATGAAGGTCCTCGAACGTGCGGCGGGCCACGCGAGCGGTCCGTATCACCTGCCCGCGATCGACGTCGAGGCGATCGCGTCCCGCACGAACAACCCGGTGTGCGGCGCGTTTCGTGGCTTCGGCGCCAACCAGGCGCAGTTCGCCATGGAAGGTGCGCTCGACCGGCTCGCCGAACGCGTCGGTCTCAGCGGCTGGGAGATCCGCTCGCGCAACGTGATCACGCCGGGCGCGGTCTGGGGACCGGGACAGGTGATGGACGACGGGTGCCTCGGCGCGCGTGCATGCCTCGACGCCATCCGACCGCATGTCGACGCTGCGGTCGCCGCCGGCAAGGCCGTCGGACTCGGCCTCGGATTGAAGAACAGTGGGCTCGGCAACGGCTTCAAGGAGATCGCCAAGGCGGTTGTGCGCTTCGAGTCCGACGGAACGGTCGAGGTTCGGCACTGCTGGACCGAGATGGGTCAAGGCATCCACACGGTCGCACTGCAGGTCGCGTGCGAAGAACTCTCGATCGCGCCGGAGCGTGTGCGCGTCGTGGTCGACACGACCCGGGAACTCGGCGCCGGGCAGACCACGGGTTCGCGCGGCACGCTGATGGGCGCCGGGTCCGTGCAAGCAGCGTGTCGCACCGCGCTCGCCGACGGTTGCCGCGCCGGTGTCGATTACGAAGGCGAGTATCGCGTCGACTGGACGAACTCGTTGTCCGAAGGCGTCGAGCGTCCGATCATCCACTCCACTTTCGGATACGCAGCCCAACTCGTCGTGATGGATCGCACGTCGGGCGCGATCGAGCGCGTGGTCGCCGCGCACGACGTCGGACGAGCGGTCAACCCGCTGTTGTGCGAAGGGCAGATCGAAGGCGCGGTCCACATGGGTCTCGGCTACGCGCTGAGCGAGGACTTCCCCGCCGACGAGTCGGGCCGACCGACGAATATGACGCTGCGGTCGCTCGGAATCCTGCGAGCGAAGGACGTCCCGCCGATCGACGTCATCCTCGTCGAGTCGCCGCAACCGAACGCGCCTTACGGCATCAAAGGCGTCGGCGAGATCGGCCTCGTGCCGACTGCCGGAGCCGTTGCGGCCGCGCTGCACGAACTGGACGGTCAGTGGCGAAACGCGCTGCCGATGCGCACGCCCGCCGAATCGACATGAGCGCCACCACGCCCGGGTTGGTCAATGCACATCACCACCTCTACTCGGCGTTGGCGCGCGGGATGCCGGCGCCCCCGTCGACTCCCACGACGTTTCGCGAGATTCTCGAACAGATCTGGTGGCGGCTCGACCTGGCGCTCGATCTCGACATCATCCGATGGTCGGCGATGCTGGGCGCCCTCGAAGCACTCGAATCCGGGTGCACTGCAATCGTCGATCACCACGAGTCACCGAACGCGATCGAGGGATCGCTCGACGTCATCGCCGCAGCGTGCGCCGCGGTCGGCGTGCGCGTCGTGTGCGCGTACGGGGTCACCGACCGGCACGGTCCCGATGGCGCGCGACGGGGACTCGACGAGAACGAACGCTTCGTGCGGGCCGGCGGGCGCGGCATGGTCGGCATCCACGCCGCCTTCACCTGTTCGGACGACACGCTGGCCGCCGCAGCCGGGCTCGCGCACGACCTCGGAGTCGGCGTGCACGTCCACGTCGCCGAAGGGGTCGACGACATCGACGGACCGCGGCGCCTCGCCGGGCTCACGACCGACGACTGGTTGTTGGTGCACTGCGTGCACCTGCGCGATGACGCCGCCTTGCGCGGCACGATCGTGCACAACCCGCGGTCGAACATGAACAACGCCGTTGGGTACGCCGACCCGGCCCGCTTCGCGAACCGAGTCGCGCTGGGGAGCGACGGGATCGGGTCTGCAATGCTCGACGAGTTCGAACTCGCCTACGCCCGGCTGCGCGAACGCGACGTGACCGCGACGCCGACGACCGCGTGGAGTTGGGTCGAACAGTCTTGGAACCTGGTGCCCGAAGCTCGCGGGGATCGCGTGACATGGAGTTACGACGGCGTCGCGGATCCGTGGCGACTCGCGTTCACCCCGGGCGTGCGGGCGATCGACGTCGACATCGACGGCGCGCCCGCGCTCCGCAACGGTCTCGCCACGCGAGTCGACGGCCACGAAGTCCGGGCCAAAGCCGCCGAACAGGCAACCCGCCTGTTCGCCAGGTTGTAGGAGCCGGATGCACACCCACGGGTCACAGGCGGCGACGCAGCGAGCGAACGACCCACGAGCGGCGAACGGCCGCGAGGCGGATAACCCGCCGAGCAGTGAGTGCGACCATCACAACGCCGGCGGCGGGTATCCCGCCGCCGAGAGAGCACAAGCATGACGACCAACGACGAGTCACAGGCGGCGACGCAGCGAGCACGACGAGCGAAGTCGCTCGCACAGCGAGCGAACGACCCGCAGGGCGGCGGCGGGTATCCCGCCGCCGAGAGAGCGAGCGAGAAAACATGAGAGTGGCGTTGTATCTGCAGGATGCGCATCCGATCCGGGAGGCGATGGCGCTCGCGGCCTACGCCGAGTCGCGCGGTTTCGAGGCCGTGTGGCAGGCCGAGAGCCGGCTGGTGCGCGAAGCCACGGTGCCGATGGCCGCGATGGCCGCGACGACCGAGCGGGTGAAGCTCGGCAGCGGCGTCGTCGATTGTTGGAGTCGCAATCCGGCGCGGCTCGCGGCGACGTTCTCGACGCTCGACGATCTCGCGCCCGGTCGGGTGATTCTCGGCATCGGCGCGTGGTGGGATCCGCTGGCCCAGAAGGTGGGCATCACGCGCTCGAGACCGCTGACGGTCATGCGCGAGATCGTGACGACGGTGCGAGCGCTGCTGAGCAACGAGTCGGTGACGTTTCACGGCGAGTACGTCCACCTCGACGGCGTCGAACTCGATTACGTCTACCAGGATCGACGGGTCAAGGACGTGCCGATCTACATCGGGGCGACGGGCCTCAAGATGATGGAACTGACCGGCGAGATCGCCGACGGGGTCGTGTTGAACTACCTCGTCTCGCCGCAGTACAACGCGCAGGCGATGGATGCGCTCGCCGCGGGCGCGGCCCGGGCGGGGCGTTCGGTCGACGATCTCGATCGACCGCAGCTCGTCGTGTGTTCGCTCGACGAGGATCGTCAGCGCGCGCTCGATGCAGCCCGGATGATGATCACGCAGTACCTCGGGCAACAGCCGCACATCATGAAGGCGTCCGGAGTTCCCGATGCGCTCCTCGATGAGATCAGCCAGGTGCTGACCTGGCCGGCGACGCACGAGCAGGTCGAGGCGGCGAGCAGGTTGGTACCCGACGAGATCGTGCAGATGCTCGCGGCCGCGGGAACGCCCGACGAGTGTCGGGCCCAGGTGCAGCGCTACGTCGACGAAGGTTGCACCTGCCCGATCCTGTACCCGTTGGGCGACGACGCGCGTGCGATGATCGACGCATTCGCGACCGCGTGACTTCGACGGGCAGGATCGAGCGATGAGCAACGAAGAGCTGCTGCGTAATCCCGGCCGGGCCACCGCGCCGACGGGCTTCGCCTCCGGGCGCGATCCGCTCGAGTTTCATCGCAAGTTGCCGGGTTACGAACCGACGCCGCTGGTCGATTCCGAAGCGCTCGCGACGGCGCTCGGTGTGCATCGCGTGTTGATCAAGGTCGAGTCGAGTCGTCTGGGCCTGCCGGCGTTCAAGATGCTCGGCGCGTCCTGGGCGACGTATCGATCGTTGGTCGCTCGGCTCGGCCATGAGCCGGAGTGGTCGTCGTTCGACGAACTGCGCGCCGCGGTTACGCCGTTGGGTCGCTTGTCGCTCGCGGCGGCGACCGACGGAAATCACGGCCGGGCGGTCGCGCGCATGGCGAAGTTGCTCGGCTACGACGCAAAGATCTTCGTGCCCGACGACATGGTGCCGGCTCGGATCGAAGCGATCCGGAGCGAGGGGGCGACGGTGACCGTGGTCGAGGGCACCTACGACGACGCGGTGGCAACGAGCGCAGCCGCGCAGGATGATCGTTGCCTCGTAATCTCCGACACGTCGTGGGAGGGTTACGTCGATCCGCCTCGGCACGTGATCGAGGGTTACGCGACGATCTTCGCCGAGGTCGAGGACGCCATCGACTGCGCGATCGACACGGTGTTTCTGCCGACCGGGGTCGGCGCGTTCGCCGCCGCGGGCGTCGCCCACTACCGCAACGCCGGTGCCGCGACAACGTTGGTGTCGGTCGAACCGTCCGATGCGGACTGCGTGTTGGAGTCGTGCAGAGCCGAACAGATGGTCGAGGTTCCCGGGCCGCACCGCAGTTGCATGGTCGGCCTCAACTGCGGCAACGCGTCGCTGATCGCGTGGCCGGTTCTTCAGGCCGGGCTCGATTGGTGTGTCGCGATCGACGACCACCGAGCCGAAGACGCGATGCGTCGACTTGCGGCCGAAGGAATCGTCGCCGGCGAGACCGGCAGCGCGGCGTTGGCCGGAGCGTTCGGCGTCGTGGCGTTGGGCGGCGCCGATCGCGTTGGCCTGAACCCTGACGCCGACGTGCTCGTGATCGTCACCGAAGGCGCAACCGACCCCGTCAACTACCAACGAATCGACGGCCGCACCCCGGAGGAGGTGCGTCGATAGACCCCAAGTCTTGGGGTCGATCGACGCACCTGGTTTGTGATGTTGATCCGGGGTGGGACAGTGCTCGACGTCGACGGGGAGCGGGTCGGCGACGTGCGGATCGGGAGCGACGGTCGGATCGCGCAGGTCGGTCTCGACCTCGTCGCGGCGGACGACGAAACCGTCGTCGACGCGCACGGCTGCTTCGTGATCCCCGGGGGGATCGACGCGCACACCCACCTGCATCTTCCGGTCGGTTCGGTTCGGGTATCGGACGACTTCGACACCGGTACGCGCGCGGCCGCGATCGGCGGGACAACGACGATCATCGACTACGTCACCGCGTATCGGGGCGACGACCCGATGGTCGCCTTGCGCACCTGGCGTTCGTGGGCCGAACCGTCGGTCATCGACTACGGCCTGCACATGACGTTCACCGAACCGGTGCCCGAGTCGGCAGTCGCCAACTGCGTGGAGGCTGGCGTCACGAGCATCAAGCTCTACATGGCCTACCCCGAGTTGCTCCAGGTCGACGACGACACCATCCGCGCCATCCTGCGACATTCGGTCAAGCACGGTGCGCTCGTGACCCTGCACGCCGAAAGTGGTGGCGCGATCGAGGTGCTGCGCCGCGAGGCGCTGGCGGCGGGTCGAACCGGCGTGTTCGAGCACGCGCGCACGCGTCCGGCCGAGCTCGAAGCTGCGGCCACCGATCGGGTCGCGACGATGGTCGACGAAACGGGTGCGTCCGCCTACGTCGTTCACCTTTCGAGCGCGCCCGCGCTGGCATCGGTGCGCGCCGCGCAGGAGCGTGGCGCCTCGCTGTTCGTCGAAACCTGCCCGCAGTATCTCCACCTCGACGCTGCGGCGCTCGCGGCGAGCAGCGGTGAGCACTTCGTGTGCACTCCCCCGCTCCGCGACCCGTGGCATCACGACGAGTTGTGGCACGGTCTCGCGCAGGGCTGGATCCACACGGTCGCGACCGATCACTGCCCGTTCTGGATGCACGACCGTGCGGCGGGGATGCGCGGCGGCGCGCACTTCGCCGACTTCACCGAGATACCCGGCGGTCTGCCCGGCATCGAGACCCGGCTCGCGTTGGTGTATGCCGGCGTGCTCGCGGGCCACATCACCCGTGGCGATTGGGTCCGGCTCTGCGCAGAAGCCCCCGCGAAGCTGTTCGGGCTGTGGCCGCGGAAGGGATCACTCCGGGTCGGGACCGACGCCGACGTGGTCGTGTGGGATCCCGCGCGCGACCAGTCGCTCGATGCGGCCGCGCTGCACATGAACGTCGACCACTCCCCCTACGAGGGCCGGACCGCGCGGGGTTGGCCGCGGGTCGTGCTGAGCCGCGGCCAGACCGTCGCCCGCGACGGCGTATTCGTCGGCGAACCGGCGAGCGGTCGCTACCTCGAGCGGACGCGCCCCCTCCTCGACCCCGGAACCGGGTTCGATCGGGCAGACTCTTGGCATGACCCGACCGGGCACTGACCTGACCGCCATCCTCGAGGACCCGACCTTCTACACGGGCGACCCGTTCCCCCACTACGCACGCCTGCGTTCGGAGGCGCCGATGGCCTGGCGCGACACGCCGGGCTATTGGGTCGCCAGCCGCCATCACGAGGTGATGGAGGTGTCGCGCGACAGCGAAACGTTCTGCAGCGCGAAGGGGATCTTGTACTTCGAGATCGGCGTCGACTACGGCACGCCGCCGACGATGATGCACACCGACCCGCCGGAACACACGCGCTATCGCAAACTCGTGTCGCCCGGATTTCGGCCGTCGATCATCAAGGCCTACGAACCGATCGTGCGCGATCGGGTGACTGCACTGCTCGATCGGATCGCTCCGGGAGAACCTGTCGACTTCACCGCCGCGGTCGCCATTCCGCTCGCACTCCAGGTGATCGCCGACTTCCTCGGCATCCCACCCGACAAGTCCGATCGATTCTTCGATTGGTCCGAGGCCTCGATCCCGGGGAGCAACGACTGGAGCGAGGAGTACCGCACCCAGTTGCGGACCGAGATGCAGGCCTACCTCCTCGAGCTCTCGTTGACTCGTCGGGGCGAGCAGGGCGACGACATCACGACCGTCCTGGCCAACAGCGTCGTCGACGGTGAGTCACTCCGCGACGACGAGATCGTGATGTTCCAGAATCAGTTGTTGGTCGCCGGCAACGAAACCACTCGGAACACGATGTCGGCCGGCGTCTGGGAACTCGCGAACCGGCCCGAGGAGTGGGCCCGGCTGCGCGCGAATCCGGGTTTGATCCCGAGCGCGGTCGAGGAGTTCCTCCGGTGGGGCACGGCCGTCATCGCGTTCATGCGCACCGCGACGCGAGACGTCGAACTCGGCGGCGTGACCGTGGCCGTCGGCGAGCCGGTCGTGATGTTGTACGCATCGGCCAACCGCGACGAGACGGTCTTCGGCCCGACCGCCGAGACCTTCGACGTCGGCCGTGACCCGAACCCCCACGTCGCGTTCGGCTTCGGGCATCACTTTTGCATCGGCGCCGCGCTCGCTCGGCTCGAGATTCTCATGTTGCTCGAAGCACTCGTCGCGCGGTTCTCGTCGATCGAACCGACCGGCGACATCGTGCGCACTCCATCGTCGATCATCGCCGGCGTCGTGTCGACCCCGGTTCGCTTCCTGCCGTGAAGCTCAATTGGGCGAAGACCGAGTTGCACGGGCTCCTGCCCGATCCAGAACCGCGCGAGATCCGACACACGATCATCTCGGTCGACGATCACCTCGTCGAACCGCCCGACGTCTTCGTTGGCCGGTTGCCCCGTCACCTCCAAGACCAGGCGCCGAGAGTCATCGAGACCGACGAAGGCCACGAAGTGTGGAGCTTCGATGGTCAGATCTTCTTCCAAGTCGGGCTCAACGCGGTGGTCGGTCGCCCTCGCGAAGACTGGCTCGTCGAACCGACGCGGTTCGACGAGATGCGACCCGGCTGCTGGAACGTCGACGCTCGAGTCCGCGATCAGGACATCAACGGCGTGTGGGCATCGCTCAACTTCCCCTCGCAGATCACGGGCTTCTGCGGTCGGGTGTATTCGCAGTGCTCCGATCCCGAACTCGGCGTGGCGACGACCCGAGCGTTCAACGACTGGTTCCACGACGAATGGTGGCAGCCCCATCCGACGCGTTCGATCCCCTGCGGAATCACCTACCTCGGCGATGCCGAAGCGGGCGCGGACGAGATTCGTCGTAACGCCGAACGCGGCTTCGTCGCGGTCACGCTCCCCGAACAGCCGCATCGCGTCGGCATGGAACCGATCTTCTCTCCGTGGTGGGAACCGATCATTCGGGCCTGCGCCGAGACCGGCACCGTGATCTGTCTCCACGTCGGCTCCACCGGCGTCGTCGACATGCCGAAGGGCGCGCCGATGGTGCCGCTCGGCGCGACCTTGTTCGGCCAGTTGTCGCTCGCAGCCTGCGCCGAGTGGCTCTGGTCGGGGTGGGCCGTGAAGTTTCCGGACCTGAAGATCGCGATGAGTGAGGGCGGAATCGGCTGGGTCGCGATGTTGTACGACCGGCTCGAGAACATCGTCGACCGCTCCGGTTATGGGTCGTACTTTCCCGGCGAACTGCGTCCCGCGGATGTGTTGTTGCGCAACTTCTGGTTCTGCACGATCGACGATCCGTCGACCCTCGTGACGCGCCACACGATCGGCGTCGATCGCATCATGTTCGAAACCGACTACCCGCACGGCGACGGCACCTGGCCCGACAGTCAGCGCGTGTTCGACGAAGTGTTCGGCGCGCTCCCGGCCGACGAGGTGCGCAGGATCAGCCACGCCACTGCAGCCGCGCTGTTCCGGCATCCGCTCCCGCCGGCCGGATCGCCGCTCGCGGTCGGCGTCAGCTGATCGGAAGCAAGCCGAGCAGTTCGGAAGCCTGAGCCGCGGTTGCGGGAGGTCGGCCCGCGTGGTTGCAGAGGGCGACGGCCTCGGCCACGAGTTGTTCGTTGGTCGGGGTGCGGTCGGCGGCAAGATCTTCGAGACCGACGTGGAGATGCGAGCCGCGATCGAGTGCGTCGAGCACGAACTCGCGGCTCGCGGTGAGGTCGCCGCCGATGATCGCGACCGACCATGGATAGGGCAGACCATCGAGCAGCTCGGTGTAGGCGTCGAGCGCAGCGCTTGTCGGCGGCAGACCGAACGGCGTGCCGTTCCCGAAGTAGCCACGGTCGCCGCCGAAGTAGAGCTTCACCATCGCACCGGGCGGGATGCGGCCGGCGTCGTGCCAGGCACGAACTGCCCGCAGGAAACCCGGCTCGAAGATCGCAAACTGCGGCCCGAGCCCGAGGCGGGCATTCAGGTCGAGTTGATAACCCACATCGGCGTGCGAGTTCGAGTAGACGAACGCGCCCGCAGGCGCTCCGTGCTCATCCTTCCAGCCCAGGTTCACCGAGCCAGGATCACACAGGCCGACTCGCAGTGCGCCCGCGTCGCGCAACGGTTCGAGGTGTGCATACATGTCGACGACCGAACCGCCACCGTTCACCGTCGGGTAGAGCAGCGCCTCGGGACGCGCCGAGAGCACGGGTTGCCAGCCTTCGAGGTAGCGCTGCGCGGCGGCAGGTCCGTCGACCCCGAAACGATCGATGTGGTTGTGCACGATCGACGCTCCGGTGTCGAAGCACGCAAGCGCACACGCCGCGATCTCTTCGGGTTCGATCGGCACGTTGGGGTTCTGATCCTTGCGAGTCACCCCATTGATCGCCGCCTCGATGATCACCGCGTTCATGGTCGCACTCCGTGAATGGTCTGCCGTTGAACGAGCCCCAGCGAGCGAGACTGGCCGGAGCGGCCAGCGCCCGCGAGGCGGGCATCCCGCCGAGCAGCGAGCGCGACCATCTTCACGGCCAGAGGGGTTCGTCGATGGTGAAGCCGAGGGGTGTGCCCCAGGTGTTGCGGTGCGCGACTTCGTGGGCGGGGCGACGCTTCGGCACTCCCCAACGTCCGGTCGGGTAACCGAACGGCACGCAGCCGGCGAAGTTCCAACCTTGGTCCTTCGGGACCTGGAGGATGTCGAGCACGGTGTCGAGTTGGAACAGCAACACGCTGGTCAGCGTCGATCCGACTCCTTCGGCGCGCGCCGCGAGCATGGCCGACCAGATCGCGGGGTAGATCGATCCGCCGGTCGGGTCGTGCTGCGCGAACGCGAACATCAAGAGCGGATAGCGCTCGAAGTTGTCGGCCATGTAGTTCGCGGACTTCTGCACCGCGAGCATCTGCACGCTGTCCTCACTGTCGGGGTCGGCGAGCGCGGCGTCGATGCGCTCCTTGTAGAACGTGACCCACAGATCGCTCAAGCACTTTCGATAGATCGGACCGAGTTGGTTCCGAATGGCAGGATCGTCGACGAACATGAACTGCCAGTTCTGCGCGTTCCCACCCGTTGGCGCCCGCACCGCCGCGTCGAGAATCCTCTTCTGGACCTCGATCGGAATCGGATCATCGTTGATTCGTCGCATCGCGCGCGTCGTGTAGAGGGCCTCGCGAACGTCCATCAGGACTCCTTGTTCTGGGATTTCATCGATTCGAGTGCATTCGCCATGAACTGTTGCACCGATCGCTGGTGACCGGCCAACGCCTGGAGTTCGGAACCGGCGCGAATCGCGGCGCGGATTCCCATGATGTCCATCGCCCGGTGCACCGACCGCTTGTTGATCTGCTGTAGGTCGGGCGCGACCTTCGCGACCTGTTCGGCGATGGCGAGCACCTCGGACTCGAGCGCGACGTCGTCGTACGAGCGGTTGACGAGACCCATGCGAGCGGCCTCACGGCCATCGATCGAGGCGCCGGTCAACAGCAACTCCATCGCGTGACGAATCCCCACGAAGTAGGGATGGAACTGCATGTCAGGCGGCGAGATGATCTTGGTGACGGGATAGCCGATCTGCGTGTCGTGCGTGCAGTACGCGAGGTCGCAGGCCGCCATGAGTTCGGTGCCGCCTGCCAGCGCGTAGCCGTGGACCTGAGCGATCACCGGTTTGGCGAGGTCCCAGAGCCCGAACCACCCGTCGCTGACATGACGGCTCCATTTGCCGTCGCCGTCGGCCGACCAGTTCGGCTTGTCGTCCCACAGCGACGAACCGAGGTCGTAGCCCGACGAGAAACACGCGCCTGCGCCCCGAATGATGGAGACGTGCACGTCGCGGTCGTCGTCGTGCGCGTGGAGCGCGTCGAACAGCTCGCGGCGCAACTCCCCGCTGATCGCGTTCCGCTTGTCGGGTCGGTTCAGCGTGATGCGCGCGACGTGCGATGCCGGTGTGTCGACGAGCAGCGTCTCGTACTCGCGCCCGTTCGCGCTCATCGCGTGCCCGCCAGTTCGGCCATGAGTTCGAGGGCTTCGTCTTGGTGCGTGCGGACGACGAGCGATGTGATGTCGCACGCGGCCCACGGCTCGAAGCGTTCGCGAATGCGCGCCACCGACCCGTAGAGCCCACCGCTGTCGATGAAGTCGTCGGGCACGGCGGCGACTGCCTCGTCGCGACGGCCGGCGAGGAACAGTTCTTGAATCCGCGCCGCTGCCTCGGGAAATCCGACTCTGGCCATCGACTGGTTGTGGAAGTTCAACTTCGGATGCCCCATGCCGCCCACGTACATTGCGATCCTCGGTTTGGCCGCGTCGAAGGTGGCGCGCACGTCATCGGTGATGTGGACCGACACGCTGGGCGCGCGCTCGAACGTTTCCCACACCACGCCGTCGGTTCGTTTGGCGAGCCCACGCTCGATGAGCGGGCGCACCTCATCGTTCATCATCTCGGGCCGGAAGCCCATCGGGATCCAGCCGTTCGCGATTTCCGCCGTGAGTTCGACCATTTTCGGCCCACCGGCTGCGATCCAGATCGGCAGGTCCGCGGTATGGAGAATCGAACGCAGTGGCTTGCTCATCTCGGTCGCGTCCGCGCCCGCGTAGGGCACCGAGATCGCGGCTCCCTCGTGCGTCATCGGGCCGTCGCGCCGCCAGACCTTGCGGCAGATCGCGACCGTGTCGCGCATCCGGCTTGCGGGCCGAACCCACGGTTGGCCGTACCAGCCTTCGACCACCTGAGGGCCCGACAGGCCGAGCCCGACGATCACGCGGCCGCCGCCCGCGAGCGCGTCGACGGTTGCCATCTGCATTGCAGTCATGGTCGGCGTCCGTGCCGAGATCTGGATGATGCCGGTTGCGAGGCGGATCCGTTCGGTGTGGGCGGCGATATACGCGAGCGGCGTGATCGCGTCGCTGCCGTAGGCCTCGGCGGTCCAGACCGAGTCGTAGCCGAGCGCTTCGGCGCGGCGAATCGCGTCGATCGGGACGCGCAGCGACTTCCCCGCCCACAGGTCGAGTCCGAGACCCAGCTTCACGGACCCGACCCTACGGCGATCGGGTCGGAACGTGCGAGCCTGCGCGAACGGCGAGACCGAGCCGGGTTACACCGGCTGGCGCACGAGCCACGGATCTACGATCAGCGACCACGCCTCCGTAGCTCAGGGGATAGAGCAAGTCACTTCTAATGACAAGGTCGCAGGTTCGAATCCTGCCGGGGGCGCGAAATGGTTGACGATTCTGATGCGCGCGCGGTCATCAGCTTCGAGGTGATCGACCCGCTCCATGCCGACGCGGTGTGGGCGCTCGGTGAATACTTCGCGGAGCTCGATCGACGGTTCCCCGAGGGTTTCGATCCGGGCGACGCGATCACCGGCGATGCCGATCGGCTCCGTCCGCCCAACGGGTGCTTCGTCGTCGTGCGATTCGGGAACGAGAGCGACGCGCGAACCGTCGGATGTGCCGGACTCCAGACCATCGATGACGGCGTCGGTGAATTGAAGCGAATGTGGCTCGATCGTTCGGCGAGAGGTCGCGGCCTCGGCAAACGACTTCTCACCGAGATCGAGACCCGAAGCCGAGCGCTCGGACATCACACGCTGCGTCTCGACACGAACGCGAACCTGCCCGAAGCCGTCGGACTGTACGAGGGCGCGGGTTACCGGCGAATCAGTCGCTACAACGACAACCCCTACCCCGACTTCTTCTTCGAGAAGCGCCTGTCGGAGTAGGGGTTGCGGTCGACGTCGTTGCGGTTCGAGCTCAGCCGCGACCGGCCGCGCGGGCGAGCCGCTCGACCAATTGGCTCTGGTTCGCGACCCCGAGCTTGTGAAAGATCGCCGAGAGGTGATTGCGAACCGTGCTTGCCGCCAGGCCGAGCTCGCGAGCGATCGTCGAGACTCGATACCCGTCGGTGATCATGTAGACGACCTCGCGTTCGCGCGGCGTCAACTTCGCGGCGACTTCGCCGAACGCCATGTCGAGCGGGTCACCGACGGCCGAGAACAACACGATGATGCCGCCGACGCCAGGATCGTCGAGCAGGTTCGCGGCTCGGGCATCGACCCGCAACCACTCTCCGCCGATCGCCTTCGCCCGCAAGTTGATCGCCTCGATGGAGACGGGACCTTCGGCGCCCGAACTCGTCGCCCGGAGACGATCGAGAGCCTCGGCCACGAGGAGTTGATCTTCGGGGTGGATGAGCTCGAGCGCGTTACGGCCCTCGATCTGGCTCGGCAGCCAACCACCGACTTCGGAGGCCAACGGCGACATGTACTCGATGACGAGATCGCCGTTGGTCAGGACAATGGCTTCGGTGACGCAGCGCGCGAGAGCCCGCTCGACCCGAGTAACAACCGGTGCCGCCACACTGGTCATTGGCACTCCCTCAATTGTGATGGAACGGCCCGGGAACGAACCGCAACGCGGACGATACTCCGTTTCGCCGTCCATGGACAGATGAACGATCGACCATCAGAGTCGGATGAGCGCTGCGACGCCTGCCGCGGTTACGACGACCACGACGAATGGCGCGCGTCGCCACGCGGCAAGCCCGCCCGCGACCACGCCCGCCGCCCGGGCATCGAGCGCGAGACGGCGGCCGCCGTCGAAGGTCAACACGATCACAACGGCGGCGAGCACCGCGATCGGCAGGGTCGCAAGGAGCCGATCCATTCGGGCGAGGAACGCAACTCGCGGCCCGATGAAGAGGCCGACCGCCTTGGCGCCATACGCCCCGAGCGCGAGGACCGCGATCGCCCACCAACTCACGGTCGTCGCCCCGCAATCGCCAACGCCACCAGCGCCGCGGGCGCCGCCAGCAACACGGGCAGACCCGGGCGAACCAGTGGAATCGCCACGGCCGCGATGGTCGCGCCGAGCAGCGCCGCCGTGCGCTTCGTCGCGTCGTGCAGCTGCGGCAGAATCAACGAGAGGAAGCCGGCGGGGAATGCAGCATCGAGCCCGAGCTTCGCCGGTTCGCCGATCGCGTTCCCGGCGACGACCCCCACGAGCGTCCCGACGTTCCAACAGACGAACACCGCGACTCCCGTCCACCAGAAAGCAACGTTCGCGGCGGTGTCGTCGGGTTCGGCCACCGCCATTGCGGTTGATTCGTCGATCACGAGTTGGGCAGCGGCCCAACGACGCCAGCCCCGCGCGGCGAGCCGGTTCGACAACGACAAGCCGTACACGCCGTTGCGCAGCGCGAGCAACAACGCGCTCGCGATGGCAGTGGCGGTGGCGCCGCCGGCGCCGACGACCGAGACGGCCGCGAATTGCGACGCCCCGGTGAAGACCAGCACGGACATCGTCAAGGCCTTCGCGGTCGAAAGGCCGGACTCCGATGCGAGCACGCCGAACGTGACGCCGAAGACACCGACGGCGAGGCCGAGCACAGAGCTGTTGCGACGAATCGGTCGCAGCACCGCGTCATCGACCAAGTCGGACTGCGGCGACCCGAAATCGTCCGGAGGCTCGGAAGGGCCTTCGGGTATCATCTGCGCCTCCTGGTGACTGTAGCTCAGGTGGTTAGAGCGTCGGGTTGTGGTCCCGAAGGCCGGGGGTTCAAGTCCCCTCAGTCACCCCAAGTCATCACCAAGTCGACGATCCGGCGCGTTGCCGCGGCGTGGTCGGCCCCAACGACGACGTCGTGCTCGGTGCCGGCGTGGGCGTCGACGACCGACCGGCCCTCGACCGTCACGGCGATCGCCCGTCGACCGACCTGTACGTGTTCGCCGACAAGCGCGAGCACCGCGAGCGGATCGTGCAGGCACAGCGCGTGGCCCTGCAACCGCCAAGCGATGATGGAATCCCCGAGACGGGGGATGGTCTCGAACTGCTGGCATTCGGCAGGACCTGCCACCATCGCCGCGGTGACGTCCAACGGAACGAGCAAGAGATCGGCTGCATTCGCGACCACGACTGCCGCAGCGAGCGCGTCGGACGTGAAATTCGACTCCGACTCGCGCACACCGCCGCGGTGCAAGGTGGGTTCGAACACCCCTCCCATCACCACCGTCGGCGGCAACGTGCCGCCCGCGCGCATCAGAGCCGAGAGGTTCGTCAGCGGACCGATCGCAAGGACCGCCTCGGCAGAGTTCAGCGCTCTCGGGTCGGGAGCGCCCGCGTAGACGAGCGGCACCGGCGCACCGACCGACTCGAGCAAGTCGCGCGCCAGATGCGCTCGCATGACGACGTCGCCGCCGACCGTCGAGATGCCGACGAGATCGATGCCAGGATGCGCCGCCGCCAACAGCAGCGCAATCGCGTCATCGGGGTTGTCGCCGACGTCGGTGTCGATCCACACCCGGACCATCAGCGGACTCAGCTGCCGAGCGCCGCACGCAGACCGTCTTCGACGATCGTCGAGGTGAACTCGAAGCCGTCCGCTTCGAGCGCTTTGGGGAACACTCGTTGCCCATCGAGGAGGAGCGCCTGGACCAACTCGGCACCCATGACCGCCTTGAGCGCGAAGGTCGGCGTCGGCAGCAAGGTCGGTCGGTGGAGGATCTCGCCGAGCATCTTCGTGAAGGTCTCGTTCGTACACGGATGCGGCGCAGTGAGGTTGATCGGGCCCGCGAGATCTCCGTCGATGATGTGCAAGATCGCGCGAACTTCGTCGGCGAGCGTGATCCAGCTCATGTACTGACTGCCGCGTCCGATCTTCCCGCCAAGACCCAGTTTGAACGGCAGGAGCAACCGCGACAGCGCTCCACCGTCGCGCGACAGCACGACGCCGGTCCGGATGATCGCGGTTCGGATCCCCGCGTCGGCCGCGGGTTGTGTGCTGGCTTCCCAGTCGCGACATACATGAGCGAGAAAGTCGTCGCCGGGTGTCGAGTTCTCGTCGAGCAGCTCTTCGCGGCCGCGGTTGCCGTACCAGCCGACGGCGCTGCCGCTCACGAGCACGGCTGGCTTGTCGTGCGCGCTCGCGAGCGCCTCGGCAAGGGCACGGGTTCCCGCGACGCGACTGTTGCGAATCTCCTGCTTGTACGACTCGGTCCAGCGATGATCGCCGATGCCCGCGCCGGCGAGGTGGACGACGGCGTCGAAACCGTCGACCGAGCCGTCAATACGACCGGCACTCGGCTCCCAGGTGATGCCGTTCGCCCCGCGGGTCAATGCCACGACTTCGTCGCCCCGCGCGGCCAGCGCCCGCGACAATGCCGATCCGATCAGACCCGTCGCACCGCTCACCAGAACTCGCATCGGTCGCTCCTCACCTCGACTGGCCGCGCGACCCTACGGACTCGTGCCGCTCAAATCCCGAACGCTGCGAACAAGTCGCCGCCACGATTTCTCGTTCGCTACGATCACCGCCAGCTAGCGCCTCTAGCTCAACTGGTTAGAGCTACGGACTCTTAATCCGTCGGTTCCGGGTTCGAGTCCCGGGGGGCGTACCACCTGATCTTCGCATCGCCCGGGCCTTCGAAGCTGCGCTCGGCGTCGACGGCCCGCTGCGTGGGGACGCGACTGGTCACCCTCAGCGTCTCTTCGGATTCATCCGAGTTCGGGAAATCCCGCGAAGAAGTCGGCGCCGGGTTCGCTTCGACACTCGATCCGGTTGCCCGGCGCCGAATCGAAGGCCAGCTCCGTCGAATGCAGCCGAGTTCGTCGTCCGCTGGGATTGCTCTCGAAGAGTGGATCGCCGACCACCGCATGACCGATCCACGCGAAGTGGACGCGGAGCTGGTGACGACGACCGGTGACTGGTCGCGCCATCACCAACGACGCTCGTTCGCACTCGGCGACACGCTCGAACGTCGTCGTTGCCCGTCGCGCATCCGGCATATCCGGTTTGGCCGACCATCGCAAGGCCCATTCGTCGAACGAGACGTCGACGCGCGCGGCGGCAACGCGAGTACGAGCCTTGCGGCCCTCGCGCAGCGGCAGATCGATCGTGGCTCGCTCAGGTAACCCACCCCCGACCACGATGGCGAGATATCGCTTCGACACCGAGCGATCGCGGAACTGTTGGGTGAGCATGGCGTGGGCTTCGAGTGACTTCGCGAGCAGCACCAGACCGGAGGTCACGCGATCGATTCGATGCGCGGGCATCAACCACTCGCCAGCCTCCCGCGCGGCGGTCATGAGATCGAGATGATCGCGATCGCCGACGAGGGTGAGATCCGAAGGCTTGTCGATGACGAGACACGCGTCGTCCTCGTACACCACGCCGCGAGCCCGGACATCAGCCCAGTCGACGACGACGTCGCCATGTCCTTCGGATCCCGCAGGGTCGCGCTGCACCACACGTGCTCCAAGACCCACTCAGCACGACCGAAGTCGCAACGCCAGATCTCGTTCGAACGGGGGCACGTCGAGTGCGATCACCGGTCCGTCGAGCTCGAACGCACTGACCAAAGCGCCAGTCCACGTGTCGACCCACCGACCGCACCAATGCCCCGGCGGGACCACGAGCGCGATCTCGGCATCGACGACTGCGGTGATCGTCGGCGACGTCCACTGGTAACCGACGTCCTTGACCCAGACCAGAATGCGGCTGGCCCCGACGAGGGCACGGGCGCGCAGTGTCGCCGTAGTCGCCGACGCATCGACGGGAATCGACGCGAAGCTCTCGCGATCGAACGACACGCCGCGTACGAACTCGCTGACGGCGCGATACATCGGCTCGTACCGCGTCCAATCCGGATGGATCACGCTGTCCCACCACCATGGCATCGCGGTGCCGAAACCGCCCGACACGACACCGGCCCAGAGCCCGTCGTGCAGGCCGATCCCGTCGGGGTCGGCCGCGAGCGTCTCGCTCGGACCGCGTGGGTCGACACCGAGTTCCGCGAACAGCACTGGCACCGCCGCCTGGCTGCGGCGAATCGCAGTCAGCTCGGGGACCGTGTTCGAGATGTCGGGAAGGTAGGGAACGTCGCCGATACGGGCGTAGTGGTGAACCTGCGCGAAATCGAGGCCGCCGTTGGCCCACAAGTTCGGTTCGTTGCCGAAGATCGCGGTGCTCGACGAGATGAGGTGACGGTGCGGATCGATGAATCGGACGACGTCGGCCATTTCACGATGCCAAGCCGCGACTTGGGCGGACTGCCCGAGGTACCCGTCGGTGAGGTCGACTTCGTTCCAGAACTCCCATGCCAACAGGTTCGGAGCGGCACCCCACCGAGCGACGATGTAGTAGAGGCGTTGGCGGAAGAGACGCTTTGCCGTCGCATTCGTGAAGAAGTCCTGGGGTTGGGTCAGTGGACCGCCGTTCGCGACGTTGTAGGGATTCGACCCCCACTCACTGTTGAAGTTCGTCGAAAACGCTCCGTGATTGAGCAAGACGAGTTCGAGTTGAATGCGATGACGTCTCGCGGTTTCGAACACCTGGTCGAGCTGCCACGCGCGGTCGAGCCGGTCCGTGTAGTCCCCGAGTCCGGTGTCGTTCCACTCCAAACCGAACGCCCAGCTCGACATCCACGGACGGGCAAAGTTCCCGCCGGCCGCAGCCAGTTCGGCGAACCATTCGTCGTACGCATACGTGCCGCGGCCGTCGTACCAACTCAAGTTCTCGCCGACCGCGAAGTACGACCGACCGTTGTCGAACGCGAGATACCGATCGCTGTGCGGCGAGCGGCGCACCATGCCGAAGCGACTCGAAGGGTCCACCTGGAGAGTTCTGGGTCCGGTGACCCACCGACCGTGCGGGTCGCGTCCTTCGAGGAACCACGTCCATGTCCCCGCGACGTCGGGCGTGATGCGAACGCGCCACTCGGGTTCGCCGACCGGGGTCAGATGCTCGAAACCACCGATCAGTGCGCGCTCGTACTCCTGATACCAGTACGCCAGGTACGCACGAACCGACCCGTCGGGCGCGAACGCGATCGCGCGCGACACGACCTCGTCGGGATCGAAAGGGTTCGTCGGCTCGTAGCGCGGCTCGAATCGGATCGTCGCGCTGAGATGCTGCGTCACGCGCGCTGGTGCGCCAGTGATCTCGACCGCGGGCGTGGCGCCCGAGCGAGCGATCGGCACGACGGCCGAGATCGCGACCAACAATCCAACCGCCGTCAACCGCGCCCGCATGGCCCCAGTCTCGTGCACCAGCGGACGACGACGCCAGTGGGGTCGAATGTCGGCGAACGCCGTCGTGATCAGCGCATGCGGACGAGTTGACCAGGGCGCACACCCTGGTCGACACCGTCGCGCAGTACGACCTCGCCCCGCTTGATGGTCGCCGTGTATCCCGCGCTGCGCTGGATGAAGCGACGGGCGTCGCCCGGAAGGTCGTGGATCATCTCGGGCCGGAAGAGCCGAAGGTTGTCGTAGTCGATGACGTTGACGTCGCCGAGCTTGCCGACCTCGAGCGTTCCGCGATCATCGAATCCGAACAAGCTCGCCGACTCCTTCGTGATCTTTCGGATCACCCACTCGAGCGGCAGTCGTTCGCCCACCCGGTCGCGGGTCCAATGCGTGAGCATGAAGGTCGAGGTGCTCGCGTCGCACGTCGTGCCGCAGTGCGCGCCACCGTCGGACAAGCCCCATGCGCTCGTCGGATGCAGCAGCATGTCGCGCACTGCGTCGAGGTTGAAGTCGGTGTAGTTGAGCAGAGGCCGAAGCAACAATTGGTTGCCGCCGTCTTCGAGCAGGGTGTCGTAGTAGACGTCCCACGCGTCTCTCCCCGCGGCTCGGGCGCGGTTCGCGATCGAGCCCTCACGCTTGGGTTCGTAGTCCGGGTTCTCGCCGAGCGGAAAGACGCGCTCGGGGTCGATGAACTGCAACATCGTCGGATCGATGGCTCGAACTTCGTCGAGCAGACGCTCGCGTACGTCGGGCTTGCGCATCTCGGCGACCCGTTGTTCCAGAGGAAGAATGCCGACGGCGCCCCAACTCGCGCAGTACGCGAAGGGGTGGAAGTTCGCGAGGCCGATGAGCAGCGTGACGGGTCGACCCGCAACCTGCGGACGTACCGACGCGCCCTCGGCGGCCGCCTGCGCGCACAGATCGAGCATGCGCGACCATGACGTCGGATCGTGGTCGTTCTGGGTCATCGCGAACGTGACCGGGCGACCGATCTCGGCGGAGAGTCGACGCATCCAGTCCATTTCACGCTCGGGTGCGGCGAGGTCTTCGCCGAGCGCACCGGCGGGCGCGAGCTCGAACACGCCGCGGCCGACGTCGCCGAGTGCCCGACCGATGCCGAACAGCTCGTCCTCGGCGGCGAAGGTGCCGGGGACCGGTTCGCCGTCGATCGCCATGTGCGCGATCGTGCGACTCGTCGACACGCCGACTGCGCCGGCCAAGAGCCCTTCGCGAACGATCGCGGCCATCGCGGCGATGTCATCGGGTGTGGCAGGTTCGTTCTTCGCCCCACGTTCGCCCATCACGTAGGCGCGCACCGACCCGTGCGGAATCAGGGACGCGACATCCATGATCTTGTCGACACCTTCGACGAAGTCGAGGTACTCGGGGTAGGTCTCCCAGCCCCACTTGATGCCTTCGCTGAGCGCGGCACCGGGTATGTCTTCGACGCCCTCCATCAGCCCGATCAACCACTCGTGCTTGTCGGGATGCGCGGGCGCGAATCCGACACCGCAGTTTCCGACGACGACGGTGGTGACGCCGTGCCAACAGGTCGGAGTCAGCAACGGATCCCAGGTGAGCTGGCCGTCGAAGTGCGTGTGCGGGTCGACGAAACCTGGCGTGACGAGCGCGCCGTCGGCGTCGATCGTCTCCTTCGCCGCGCCGTCGACTCGTCCGATTTCGGTGACCACGCCGTTCGTGATCGCGACGTCGGCGGTTCGGGCCGGGCCGCCCGTGCCGTCGACCAGGTTGCCGCCCTTGATGACCAGATCGTGTGCCATGCCCGCACGCTACGCGAGATCTGACGACCCGTCAGATCCACCTGGGGCGTCAACCAGCCACAAATTGTCTTGCTGGTTGACGCCCCAAGGGGTTGGGCTCAGCGGAGGGTGCGGAAGAAGGCGCGGACGTCGTCGACGAAGAGGTCGGGCTCTTCGAGGGCGGCGAAGTGGCCGCCCCGGTCGTAGCGGGTGAAGCGCGTGACGTTGTAGAGATTGCGGGCCCAACTCTCGGGCATCCGGATGATCTCACCGGGGAAGATCGCACAACCCGTCGGTACCGTGACGGGTTCGAACGGCGGGAAGCGGCCCGACTTCTGCGACTCGAAGTAGAGCCGCACCGACGAGTTGATCGTCTTCGTGACCCAGTAGACCGACAGGTTCGTGAGGATCTGCTCGCGGCTGACCGCGGTTTCGAGGTCACCGTCGGGGTGGTGGGTCCAGTGGTGGAACTTCTCCACGATCCACCCCGCGAGGCCGACCGGCGAGTCCGTCAGCCCGTATCCGAGGGTTTGCGGGTTCTTGCCCTGGATCTGCTGGTAGGCACTTCCCTCGTTCATGAACTCACTCGTGCTCGCCATGTCAGCTTGCTCGGCCTCGGAGAGTTCGCCCTCGCCCGGAATGCCCAACACCATGTTCAGGTGGAGCCCGGCGACGTGCTCGGGGTCGACGACCGCGAGTTGCGACGAGATCATCGATCCCCAGTCGCCGCCCTGCGCGCCGTAGCGGTCGTACCCGAGGCGCGCCATGAGCACCTTCCACGCCTCGGCCACGCGGCGAACGTCCCAACCGGTCGTGGTGGTCGGGCCGCTCCATCCGTAGCCCGGTATCGACGGCACGACGACGTGAAACGCGTCGGCCGGGTCGCCGCCGTGACCGCGCGGGTCGCGCAACGGCTCGATGACATCGAGGAACTCGCTCACGCTCCCCGGCCACCCGTGCGTGACGATCAGCGGCAGGGCGTCGGGTTCGGGCGAACGCGCGTGGATGAAGTGGATCCGCTGACCGTCGATCTCGGTGAGGTGATGTGGCCACCGATTGAATCGCGCTTCTTGGGCGCGCCAGTCGAACGACTGCCACGTCTCGCACAGCTCCCGCAAGTAGCCGAGCGACGTGCCGTACGTCCACCCCTGATCGGCGATCTCATCCGGCCAGTGGGCGCTGCCGAGCCGCGCGCGTAGGTCATCGAGCACAGCCTCGGGAACGTCGACACGAAAGTCATGGATGGCACTCATGGTGCGGCACCCTAATGGCGGTGCGAAACTGCGAGCCGTGAAGTGGCCGATCGTCGGACGCGAGCAAGAGCTCGAACACGCGCAGCGATGGTTGGCCGGCGGCGAGATGCGCTCGGTCGTTGTCGAAGGTGAGCCGGGCATCGGCAAGACGGAGTTCGTCCGCCAGCTCTGCGAACGATGCGGGTTCCATCGACCGCACCTCGTCCAGGGTCTCGAGACGTTGCGCGACGAGCCGTACGCATCGCTGCAGATCAGCGGGACGAACTCTCAACCACCGACCAACCTTTCCGACGCGCTCGCAAGGCTGCGCAACGAGATCGGGAGCGACGAACCGGTCGTGGTCGACGACGCTCAGTGGATCGATGACGAGACGGCCGAGGCCGTCGGCCACTTCGTGCAGGAGGGCTGGGGTCAGGTGATCGTGACCCGCCGCGTCGACGACTTCGTGAGTCCGTTACTCGCGGTGGCGCTCGCCGGCCCCGATGTCCTCACGATCGCCCTCGGGCGACTCAGCCGCAGCGCGATTCGCGACCTCATCGACGCCGTGTTCGGCGATGACGCCGACGGTTCGTTGAACGACGCGGTCGCTTCCGCGTCGCTCGGTAACCCGATGCTCGCTCGCGAGCTCCTGCACGCGGTCGAGCGCGAACGCGCGGGCGACGGCGCGATTCGAACGTGGCACCTCGATCACCAACCGATGATGAGCAGCGAACGGATCGTCGCGCTGGTCAACGACCGAATCGACACGCTGTCGGAGTCGGCACGGGTCGCGCTCGAGTCGGTCGCGTTCGCCGAGATCCTGCAACGATCGTTCGCGGAAAGCGTCGCCGGGCGCACGGCACTCGACGAACTCGAGCGCGCCGACCTGATCACGACCGACGACACAACGGTCACGTTGCGTCACCCGCTCCTCGGCGCCGCGCTGCGCGGATCACTGTCGGCGTTGCGACGATCGTTGACAATCCAGCGACTGCTCGACTCCGCCGAGTCCGCCCCCGAACCCGACCCGATTCAGATCGCGACGTGGCGGCTCGAGCTCGGTGACCAACCCGCCGCGGCCGACCTCCATCACGCGGCGGCGCTGGCGTTCGATCGTCGGGACCCGCGTGCCGAACGCCTTGCGCGCGCGGCGGTGACCGCGGGGCATGGCATCGCCGCGTCACTGCTCCTCGTGCGAATTCTGCGGCGAAGCGGTTCGAAGCGCCGCTTCGAAGTGCTCGACCAGCGCGCGCTCGCGCTCGCAGCGCCCGGCGGTGAGCGACTCGTGGTCTACCTGACGATCGCCGGTCATCAAGCCCAACACCAGCGCGACTTCGAGGGTGCGATCGAGACGATCGAGGCCGGCGAAGCACTCGAGACCTCATCGTTCGCTCGGTGGGCGTTCGCGGCGGCGCGTGCCCAGGTCCTCGCCCAGCACGACTTCGTCCAGGAGGCCGCAGAGCTGTGCCTCGACATCGTCGCCGCAGCCGACCGTAATCCGCTCGCGGCGACGCACGGAGCCGAACACGGCGCAGGGCTGTGGTGGCGACTTGGTGATCCACTGACGTCGCTTCGCTGCTGCGATGCCGGCGAAGCCTTGGATCCCGAGTCGTGGCGCCTCGTCGACCTCGACCCGGAATGGCTGCACGCGCATCGCGCGCTGGCGCGGCTCGCCATGGGCCACGACGAGCACGCCGCCGTCGCCGCCGAACATGCCTACGCGCACTTTCGTGACTCGTCCTCGACCGCCGTCGGCTATTACGTGATGGGCACGACGCTGTTCACCCGGGGGGACCTGGACGCCGCGATCCCGATGCTCGAACGCGGCATGCGAGTAGCCGAACGAGCGGCGCTGAGTCACGAAGTCGATGATCTTCCGGCCTTGCTCGTGCAGGCGTACGCAATCCGGGGCGACATCACCGAAGCGCTGCACGCGGCTCGGAGATTCGACGGCACGCGACAACACCACTTCTTGGAGTACTCGCGCGTCGTCGCAAGTCTCTGGCTCGAGGCCCGCGGGCGCGGCGAGGCGGACTCGGAGTCGATCCGTGCGGCACTCGACTTCCTCTCGTCGTCCGGACTGCGGCACTACGAGATGGACCTGTGCTACACGCTCGCTCGTCACGGTCGAGCCGATGAGCGAATATCGCAGCGTGCAGCTGCCGTCGCGGGGTCTGCGCCGAACCCGTTCTTCTCCGTGATCGCAGCGACCGTCGACGCCTGTGTCCGCCGGGACGCCGACGCGCTGCTCGCCGCCGCGCACACGTACTTCGACATCGGCCGCTTCGGGATTGCGGCCGACCTCGCAATGCTCGCCTCGACCAGCGGACCGGCGTGGGCCGCAGACGCGGTGGAACTCAAACGCGCGGCGCTCGCACGGGCGCCGGGCTGGAACGTCGTCGGCGACCCGACGACGCCCGCTGCACCGCGATGGCTCACGCCACGAGAATCCGAGGTCGCGGCGCGCGCCGCCCGAGGCGCGAGCGCGCGACAGATCGGCGAATCGCTCGGAATCTCACCGCGCACCGTCGAAAACACGCTCCAGCGCGCCTACGCGAAACTCGGCGTCGCCAATCGCTCCGAACTCGCTGACGCGCTCGAACGCGAAACCGCCCGCTGAGCGTCAGCCAACAGGCGGGGGCGGCGGGGCCATCGGGGGCATACCGCCACCGGCTCCACCACGGGCAGCCGCCTCGACGGCAGCCTTCTTCGAGCTGAACCAGATGATGCCCATGATCAGTGCAGCGATGCCGCAACACAGTCCACCCACCACCGGCCAGATCTGCCACGTCGACTTCTTCGATCCGACTGCAGTGAAGGCGGCATCGGGATACTTGCTCGCGTCGACGCATACGTAGATGCCGAACGCGAGCAGCGCCAATCCGATGATCGAGGTGATCGGATTCAGGCGAAACTCGAAACTGGTATTGGTCTCGGCGAGCAACGTGGCAAGCGCAATCACAGCAGTCCCCCAAAGGTCGCGGAGCGACAGCGTGTCAGATCGCGGCGCCGCGGTGGTGGATTTCGCGCTGGGAATTCGTCGGGGTGGGGT
>SXGT01488196.1_pt1 | contig 34499 bp, 22 predicted proteins | sample 3176221 | NCBI WGS metagenome assembly SXGT01 (sample SAMN11356862, study PRJNA531348) | freshwater metagenome | isolation source: freshwater sample F1-120 | place: China: Fuxian Lake, Yuxi | collected 2017-12-25 | reverse complement strand
GCCTCGTAGCGCACGCCAGCCTCGGCGTCAGCGAGGCTCTTCGCGACAGCGACGCGCGCCTCTTCACCGCCGATGAAACCGAGAACGTACAGGAGGCCTGCACGCACGTGCGGATCCGGCGACGCGAGGGATTCGATCACGACAGCGCGCGCACTGCTGCCGCAACTGATGAGCACTTGCAGCGAATGCAGAAGCGGCGCTCCTTGAAGTCGCTGCAGGCCTGCCACGCGGACGCGGACCTGGCGCTCAAGGCCGAGGTCGACACCACCCGCACTGGCGCCGCGAGGCGCGTCCTCTTCTTGCTCGGTCACGCATCCCGCAAGGACGAGGATCAAGGACGTCAGCAACAGCTTGTGAACGGTCATGGCCACTTCCGGACTCCCGTGGGCCTTATCGGGCGCGGAGTGGCCCTCCCCTGAAGTCCTTGCCACCACGAAAGATGAGTGCGAGAGCGAGGAAGGCACTGGCGCAGAGTGCCCAAGGCCAGGACGCACGGGCCGCCGAGAAGCCGCGCTCCCGCGCGAGTTTCCGAGGTGGCCATGCCCATTCGAGATGTGCGCGCGAAGGCACTTCCCCCCGCGCGATGGGTGTCCCGTCGGTTGAGAGCACGCTCGCCGGGCCGGCCTTGATGGCCGCGCGAGAAAAAAATGATCCGTCCGCCGCCGAATACAAGGTGTGCATGCCTCCAGCCGCATCCCGCAGGTGCAGCACATCTGCGCTGTTCGCTGCATCGAACTCCACACGCAAGCCACCTGCAGTCTGCAGGAAGCGTGCCGTCGGTTCCGCGGCGCGCGCCGCCGCACGCACGAACTTGTGCAGTGCGTCCGCGAACTCGCGGCCTGTTCCCGTGGATGCACACGCCAACACCTTGCCCGCTCCGGCCTTCCGCATCGCCAGAATGGCTTCGCCAGCAGGACTCACGCCGAGAATCTGAGCACCCTCCGCTGCGCGCGTTCCGTTGCTTCCCGTTCCCGTGAAACGCACCGTTGCGAGCCCGCCACCTCCGCCTGTCACGAGCACTGCTTCCTGACGCCAATGCTCGCGACGCAAGGTGTTGAGCAGGATCTCCGGCACCAGGTCGCCGCAAGCTTCGACCTTTCCTCCGAGCAGGGCGGCGTCCTTCAGCGCATCCGGGACCGGATCGAGAACGAGTGTGGAGACATCTCCGGCTGCACTGCGCCAACGCGCGCGCAAGGCCTCCGCGGATCGAAGTTCAAGAGCATCTGCGAAGACGCAATCACTGAGCAGGATGGTGTGGCGAGCCGTGTCCGCCGACTTCGGCCGCTGTGCCACCCATGCGAGCAGCGGGAGGATGCATGTTCCTCCGGTGGGTGCGCGCGTTCTCAATTCCTGCATGGCCAGCAGCAACTCCGCCCCCGTGCCTGCTCGCGCTGGCACCGCCTGTTCCACCCGCGCTGCAAACGGAACCACCTGCACGCGATCCTCCGCGTGCATTTGTCGAGCGAGGGCTTGCACGGCTTCCAGAGCGCGCGTCCAACGGCCAGCCGCGTCCATGCTGCCTGATGCATCGAGGAGAAGAAGCACTTCACGTGGTCCCGAAGGCCTCGACGAGAGCGGCGAGAGTGCCTCCAGTGGAGAAGCCTCCCAACCACCGGCGGCGAATGAACTCGGTCCTCCGAGCAGCACCAAACCCGCGCCTTCAACTTCGACGGCGCGGCGGAGCAGCGCGAGCTCTGTTGCCGCGCGGGCGAGGTCCACTCGTCCCACACAGATGACCTCGGGATTGTCCGAGAGCGCGCAGCGCTCGGTGAACAGAGACTGCAACGCATCATCCTCATCGAGCACAGCCACGCGCGGCGCGCCCGGGCTTCGCTCCACCGTGAGTTGCAGAGCTGAGGCGAGGTCATGCCCCGCTGTATCCACGAGCCGAAGTTCCAGCAGCGGCTGGGGGTTCGCGACATGCACCACGAGATCGAGCTCGCCTGCCACGAGCGTGCAAGGAAGGTCGACCCCGCCCCCTGTGAGGCGCGCCGTTGCCGGGCCCTGCTGGTCGCAGGCAACGTGCACCGTGAACTCCGCCGGAACGCCCGCGCGGAGTTGAGGCGGAGCACCTATGAGAAAGAGACGCCAAGGCGCCGAACTGAGGCGCGGCAAGGGTCCATCATGCACGAAGGCCATGCCCCGCAGGTCTGCGGGCGCCTCGTGACGACCATCGCCATGCAGCACGAGCTCGATACGTTCGTCTTCGCCAGCAAGTCGCCGAGCCAGTGCAACGGCCTGTGCCGGATCGGTCTCATCGAAGAAGCGCTCGCCGTGGCTGACGAGGTTCGCCAGCAGGGCGGGCTGCGCAAGACTCTTCGGGAATTCCGCGCTGGATACCGGCGCCACGAGCAGCAGCGCATCATCCGCGAACGCGATCAGCGCCTCACGCGAGGAATGATCGGATTCCGCTGCGTGGCGCATGCGAAGGCCTTCGAGCAGTTCGGCGGGCACCCCGTGGGAGCGGCTCACATCAAGGAGGTGCACGCGCAGCGTGGCGGCAGGCACCGGGAGCACAAGTTCAAGCACCCCGGCGCTGGCGGAAAGCAGAGCGAGCAAGATGCAGAGCGTGGCCCAGCGACCGGACCTGAACTCAAAGCGCACGCGTCCCATGCCGCAAGCCTAGCGGCATCCCGGACGAAGAGGTTCAGACCTCGCCCGCAAACCCGGCCACCGCTGCACCCGAGACCGCGTCGATCACGCCGCCGAGCAGCACTCTGCCGCCGTCGTCATAGAACACCGCTGACTGGCCCGGTGTCACGGCATCCACGCTTTCGAGGAACTCCGCCTCCACACCCTCGGCCGTCGCCACCACGCGCACGCGGACCGGCGTGTGATGTGCGCGCACTTGCAACAGGCCGTCCAGGCCGGCGGCGAGGATTTCTTCTGTCGCTGCCCCGAGCACAAGGCCTTCAACACGACAACGCGTTGCCGCGAGTGCAGAGCGGGGCCCCACCACAACGCGCTGCAGAGCGGCATCGATGCGAATAACGAAGAGCGGCTCTGCCTGTCCGCTCGGAAGCCCGCGGCGTTGCCCGATGGTGAAACCCGCAATGCCATCGTGGTGGCCGAGGACACGCCCTGCGAGGTCCGTGATCTCGCCCGTGGCCAACGCTTCGGGCTGACGTTCGCGGACAATCGCGCGGTAGTCTCCGCCCGGAACAAAACAAATCTCCATGCTCTCGGGTTTGTCCGCCGTGCGCAGACCGAACCTCCGTGCTTCGGCACGCACTTCCTCCTTGGTCATTTCTCCCAGTGGGAAGCGCACCCGTTGCAGGGTTGCCAGCCCGAGCGGCCAGAGCACATACGACTGGTCCTTGGCGCGATCGCGCGCACGCGCGAGCACCTGGTGTCCCTCGTGCACGACGAGCCGCGCATAGTGCCCCGTGGCCACCTTGGCGGCACCGAGATCGCGTGCAAGATCCAGCAGGGCTCCGAACTTGAAGCTGCGATTGCATTCAATGCAGGGGTTGGGAGTGCGGCCCGCGGCATACGCCGCGGCGAAGTTCTCGATGAGTTCGTCAAAGCGCTGCGAGAGATCCAGCACATAGAACGGAACGCCGAGGCTCTCGGCCACGCGGCGCGCATCATGCGCATCCTCGACACCGCAACAGCCCTGCTTCGCGCTCTGGCGCGGAGCATTGATGCCGTTGCCCATGAAGGCCCCGATGACCTCGTGCCCCTGCTCCTGCAACAACGCCGCCGCCACGGAGGAATCCACTCCTCCGCTCATGGCCACCAAAACTCGTTCGCGCTCCGCACTCATTCCCGCCAGTCTAGCCCGCGGCCATGGCGCTCACCTGAAGGCTCCACAAAGAGAATGGGCCAATAGACCCGCTCCGCGTCAAGGCGCCGGCATCCTGTTCTGGGGGCATTGCACGCTATGATCGGCGTGCCATGCGATTCGACAATATGACGTTGTTAGTGACCGGTGCGGTGTTTTGCGTTTTGAGCTCGGTGGGCACTGCCCAATGGCCGAGCTCGCCTGCAGTGAACTTTCCTCTCGCGAATCTCACAGGCGATCAGCAGGTGCCGAAGCTCGCGGCGACGCCGGACGGCGGTTCGTACAGCGCCTGGTTCGACAACAGTTCCGGGAACTATGGCGTCAAGCTGCAGAAGCTCGACGTGAACGGCTTCGAGACGTTCGCTCACAACGGACTCACCGTCAGCGCCAACCCGCAGAGCACATCCCTCGTCGATTGGGATCTCGTCGCCGACTCCGCAGGCAACGCGGTGCTCTGCTTCACCGACATCCGCGCCGGTGGCGATCTCGATGTCTATGCCTATTGCATCTCGCCCGCGGGTGCTTTCCTGTGGGGTGCGAATGGCGTCGCGCTCTCGGCCGATGCGCACTTCGAAGCGAATCCCGTCGTGGCCGAGATGACGGACGGCAGCTTCACTTTCGCGTGGTCGCGCAGCCCGAGCGGCATGAACTCGCGCCTCGTGGTGCAGCGCCTCGACGCTGCAGGTACGCCGCTCCTCGGCGCGGCGGGCATTGAAGTCCTCGGCGGGACCAACGACGACCCTGGTTTCGTCGGCATCGTCTCCGCACCCAGTGTGTCGTTCATCCTCTCGTGGATCCGCGATACGACCCCCTTCTCATCGCCCAAGCATCTTTGGACGCAGAAGTTCGACGCCACGGGAACGCCCCTGTGGGGCGCAGCGCCGGTCATCGTGTATGACGCGGCAGCGCTCCCGATCGCATACAAGCCCGAGTTGATGAGCGACGGGCAGGGTGGCGCTTGGCACGCCTGGCATGTCAGCGTCGGCAGCTTCTTCCAGGGGCGCGTCCAGCACATTGATGCGCTGGGCACTCAAGTCTTCGCGCACAACGGCGTCGAGATCTCTCTCGAAGCCAGCCGCTCGGAATTCAATCCCTCCATGGTGCCCCTCGGTGCCACCGGCGACATCCTCGTCTTCTACAACAAGCGGAACTCCGCCCAATCGCTGTGGGGCATCGGCGGTCAGCGCATCACGGCCACCGGACAACTAGCGTGGGGAACGAACGGCATCGAGTTCATCCCGACCGATGCGACCACCGAAGAGGTACCGCGCGCCGTTGCGGCGCCGAACGGTGCCTGCTGCTTCGTCGAACAGGGCAACTACAGCACCACCATTCTCGGGTTCCGCGTCGATGCCGCGGGAGTGATGACTTGGGGTGCCACGCCGCTCATGCTCTCCGCGACGGTGACACCGAAGGACAAGCTGCGCGCGGTCACATCCACGGCAGGATCGGCTGTCCTCGCCTGGGCCGACACGCGCGCGCTCGACTACGACATCTATGCGCAGAACGTCCATCTCGACGGCACACTCGGCATTCCGCCGGCGCTCGCGACGCCCTACGCACACTGCGTCAATCCGCCGAACACGCTCGTGGCCGCAACACCTCCCTCTCTCGGAACAACCTTCATCGTCGGCGTGGATGACCCTTCCAATTCCATGCCTGCGGGCTCGCTCTCGCTGCTCGCGGTCGCGCTTCTCGCCGATGCCGCCTATCCCTGCGGCGCCCTCATTCCCAGTAGCGGCATGTCCGCTCCCGGCTCGAGCGGCGAGCTGGCCGTTGATCTCGGCACGCTGCTGTTCCCGGTTTTCACCGGCGCCCCGTGGACCGGTGCCGGCAATCCCGCTCTCTTCCCCTTCCCACTTCCCAACGCCAACGGCCTGCTGGGTATGACTCTGCACCTTCAAGGCGCGCTCGCTGACCCCGTGACTGGCCGCTTCGGCCTCACCAACGGCCTTCGCGTCCGCTTCGGACCCTGAGACGAAACTGCATCATCGATTCCTTGTGCTGCACGACAGCAGATCCCGTCGTGTGACCTCCGTCGCATGAGCAGCGGCAGCAGAAGCGCCAACGAAGATCGTCAGCGGACGAGCGCGCCGAGGAGGTTCGACCAGTCATCGGTCCAGGGCTGGTCGCCCGCGGCAGGCAGCAGAGGCACGAAGCCCGTGGAGTGGTCGAGCTTCTGAAGATCCTTCGCGCTGCGTGCCGCCACCAGCCACACGCTGGTCCGGCGTCCCTCTGCGAGGGCTGCGGAATCCGTCACTTCGTCGCGCTGCACAACGGTGACCAGTCCAAGCGACGCGGCCGTCGCGGCGAGCGGCGGACGGAAATCGAAGAAGTTGTTGGAAATGTGGAACACCATGAGGCCGCCGGGCGCGAGTTTTTCCAGTTCGAGTGCCAAGGCTTCGCGCGTCAAGAGATGGACCGGGATCGCATCCGACGCAAAGGCATCAACGACGATCAGGCCAAGGCTTGCATCCGGTTCGCGTGCGAGCATCTGACGGCCGTCACCGATCACGATGCGCAGATCACTGCGCGAGGCGCTGTCCGACAGATAGGTGAAGAGGCGCGGATTCTCGGCGATGGCTGCCACTTCGCGATCGATCTCGATGAAGGTGAAGTGCCGCCCCGGCTTGCCGTAGGCCGCCAACGCTCCGGTGCCAAGGCCGATGACCAGCACGTGGTCCAAGCGCTGATCATCGTGACAGGCACTGAAGACCTTGCCGATGGGGCCCTTCCGATGGAAGTAGCCGAGCGGTTCATGGCGTGCGCTCTCGGCCGTGAACTGGAGACCGTGGAGTGTCGTGCCGTGAAAGAGCAGATGCGATTCCCCGGCTGCCGTCTCGCGCACATGGTGAAGGCCGAAGAACGTGCGCTCGGAGTGCAGCAGCTCGCCGGCGTCGTGACTGTCCTTTGCGACGGATGACGCGAGGAGCCCGACCGCTATCAATGACAGCGCCGGGACAAGGAAGCGTGCAAGCGAAGGAGACGCCATTGCCTGAACCGCGCGGACGCGCGGCCATGGCTGCAACAGAACCGCCGCACCGAGCAGCAGCGGGTATTCAATGGGGCGCTCGAAGACCAGCGGTGCTCCCAGTGCGGTGACAGCGCCACCGAGCACGCCGCCGATTGCGGCCAGCAGATAGAACGTCGTGAGCTGCTCCGGAGCAGGACGCAATCTCGCGAGGCGTGTGTGGCACACCCACGCAGCGACGAAGAAGGCGGCGCAATGCAGACCGATGATCAACGACACCGGATGCCGCAACCTCATCGGTGACGATGCCGCCACGAGAATGACACCGACCGTGAGAGCGACCGCAAGTTTGCGCGGTTCAACCACGAGACGCGGAACGAATGCGATGGCGTAGGCGACGAGATACAGGGCCAGCGGCAGAACCCAGAGCAACGGAAGTGCGGCGACCCCGGTGGTCACGTGACTCGTCACGCCAACGAGCAACGCCGACGGGACCGCCGCAAGCGTCATGCACAGCAATGCCGTGCGAAGGCTGAGGACCGCGCTGGATCTCTCGCCAGCAACTGTGTGGACGTTCACACGCTCTCCGCACCGTGCGGTGGTCCACGCAGCCGCGGACACGAGCAAGGCGAGCGCTCCGTAGCCCGCAGTCCAAGCCCAGCGCTGCACATGGAGCCCCGCAAAGGGTTCGATCAGCGCCGGATAGGCGAGCAAGCCCGCGAGGCTCCCCGCATTGCTCCACGCATACAGGAAGTAAGGATCCCCTGCGCGTCGATGGCCACTTTCGGAAAACCACTTCTGGACCAGCGACCCTGTGATGCCCAGCGCGACCGCTGGAAGCCCGAGTGTGGCGAACAACCACTCGAGAAGCGCGAGGACTTCATTGCCGGTGTGCTCCTCAAGTGTCGCCGGTTGAAACGGCAGCATGACCACACCCAGCAACAGCAGCGCGACAAGTGTCCAGCGGCTCACACCTCCGCCGAGCCGTCCCAGCCAATGTGCTGACAGATACCCGAGCAGAACGATCAACTGAAAAAACACGAGACAGACATTCCAGACCCACGGACTTCCTCCGAAGGTCGGCAGCGCCATCCGGGCCACCATGGGCTGCACGAGAAAAAGGAGCCCGGCTCCCCATGCGAGGCTGGCGACGACGAAGAAGATCATGCGTTCGGATCACCCTTCTGGTACTTGCTCAACCCAGCGGTGCAGCCGCGCAGCCCGAACAAAGGCTCCGCTGAGTGCGACGCTCGCTCTTTCCGCATCATAGGCCCGGTCACTCCCCCCACCTCGCAACCACGGTGCTTGTTGGCCTCGCTGTTGCGTCCGTTTGTCGTGAATGCCCTCGCCGGCCTCGACGCCGCGATCCGCTATCCTCTTGAAAGCCACGCAGCCCATGTGCGGGTGCGGCGAGGAGCTCAGCCTGATGCAAGACGCCAGCAAGAACTTTCCGGTGCGCTTGGAGGCCACCGCCGCCTATCTGCGCAGCTTCATGACCCTCATGCTGCTCCTCACTGGGATCTGAATGTTCGGCCTCGGCATCATCGCGGCCATCCTCTACTGGATCTTGAGCGCGAACTTTGTGCGTCGTCAGGCAGCGGCTTTCTATTACCGGATTGAAGGCGGCAAGCTCTGCGTTGATTCCGGTGTCTACTTTCTCAAGCGCAAGACCATTCCGCTGGAGCGCGTCACGGATTTCATGCTGGCACAGGGGCCGCTGCAGCGCCGCTACGGCATCTGGGCTCTCCACGTGCAGACCGCGGGCGGGCAGCAAGCCGTCGCGGAGGCCGTGTTGATCGGCATCGAGAACCCGGAGCAGGTGCGCGACGAGCTGTTGCGCGCCCGCGACGCCGCCGTAGAGCGCGCTCGCGTCCTGTGAGCATGAGCTCGCGTTCGCGGGCTGAAGCCAGACACGTGTTGATTCCTTCCGTCACCACAATCCCCCATTCCCAACCGCCTATCCGCGAAGACCTCGCGCCGGTATGGTGAGGGCTTCCCCCCAAGGATGTTGCATGAACTCGTCCGCCATCGCGCTCTCATCGCTGTTGCTGGTTGCCACTTTTGCCGCACAAGAGCCTGCGCCTCCCATCGCTCCCGTTGCGCCAGTCGCGCCCATCGCGCCGATCGCGGCCACGCAGAAACCTGCCGCCAAGGTCGCCGAGCCCACCTACGACGAGAAGGCTGATGCGCGCGTCGTGGTCGCCGCTGCGCTGGCGCGGGCCAGGAAAGAGAACCGGCGCGTCTTGATCCAGTGGGGCGCCAACTGGTGTGGCTGGTGCAACTGGCTCGCGGCAACGATGAAAGCTGACAGCGAGACACGGCGCAAACTGCTGTACGAATACGACGTCGTGCACGTAGACGTTGGTCGCTTCAACAAGCACATGGACCTCGCCAAGGAACTCGGCGCCGAGTTCAAGTCCATTCCGTATCTGACGATCCTCGACAGTTCCGGCAAGGCACTTGTGCAGCAAGCAACTGAGCCCTTCGAGATCAAGGAATCCGACGCGAAGGGCAACCACCACGATCCGAAGAAGTTCGTCACGTGGCTGACCGAACATCAGGCTGCGCCTCTCGTCGCGAAGGACGTGCACGCCGCCGCACTCGCGCAGGCGAAGACAGAGAACAAGCGCGTGTTCATGCACTTCGGCGCGCCGTGGTGCGGGTGGTGCCATCGCCTCGAGAACTGGATGGCCGAGCCGGAGATCGCGGCACTTCTCGCCAAGGACTTCGTCGACCTCAAGATCGATCAGGACCGCATGACAGGTGGCAAGGAAATGATCGACGCCGAGATTGCCGCTGCGGGCGTCAAGGCCGGAGGCATCCCGTGGTTCGTATTCTCTGACGCGGCTGGCAAGCAGCTCGCCAACAGCACCGGCCCCAAGGGCAATACAGGCTTCCCGTACAAGGAAGACGAAGTCGCGCACTTCGCGACGATGCTCAACACGGTGCGGGTCAACCTGACCGACGCCGACATCGCGACACTGCTCGCCTCACTGAACGCCATCCGCACCGCCGACGAAGCGAAAAAGAAAGCCGCCGCCGCGCACTGAGCGCAGTCCTCACAGTCAATCCAAGCCCAGCAACGGAGAGAACATGGAACCCAACATCCTCGTGAACTACTGGTGGGTGCTCCCGATCATATTTGCTCTCATTCTCTACAAGCACATTCTCCGCCTGCTGTGTGGCATGGTGATCGTGCCCGAAGATCGCGTCGGGCTGGTGACGAAGAAGTTCGTTCTGCTTGGGTCCAATCGCGAGTTGCCTGACGGGTCCATTGTCGCCACCAAGGGCGAGGCCGGCTTTCAAGCGAAGACCCTCGCACCCGGCCTCTACTTCGGCATGTGGGTCTGGCAGTACGACGTGACCATGCAGGTGTTCACGGTCATTCCTGAGGGGAAGATCGGGCTGGTTCTGGCCAAGGACGGCATCGAGATCCCGACCGGCAACATTCTCGGGCAGCGCGTGGAGTGCGAGAACTTCCAGGACGCCACGAAGTTCCTGGAGAACCGCGGGCAGCGCGGGCGGCAGACGGCGTACATCACGGCGGGGTCCTACCGCATCAACACCATGCTCTTCCAAGTTTCTGTGACAGACATGATCCGCATTCAAGAGAGCATGGTTGGCATTGTCACCACTCTCGATGGACTTCCCATCGATGCGGGCCAGATCGCGGGCAAACTGGTGACCGGGCACAACAACTTCCAGGACTTCGACGCCTTCATCCGGAAGGATGGCAACCGCGGTCTGCAGCCGCAGGTCATTCTCGCGGGCTCATACAACCTCAACCCTTGGGCGGTGCAGATTGAAGAGATCCCGATGACGGAAATCGCCATCGGATTTGTCGGCGTCGTGATTTCTTACACGGGCCAGGACGGCCACGACCTCACGGGACTCGACTTCAAGCATGGGAACATCGTCGAGAAGGGATGCAAGGGTGTGTGGCTGGAGCCGCTCGGGCCGGGCAAGTATCCGATCAACAAATACATCATGAAGGTCGAGCTGGTCCCGACGACCAACCTCGTCCTGAACTGGGCCGCCGCGCGCAGCGAAGCGCACAACCTCGACAAGAACCTCTCGACCATCACGGTGCGCTCCAAAGACGGCTTCCCCTTCAACCTCGATGTGGCGCAGATCATTCACGTGCCCACAACGGAAGCACCCAAGGTCATCGCGCGCTTCGGCAACATGGTGAATCTGGTCTCGCAGGTCCTCGAGCCCACCATCGGCAACTACTTCCGCAACTCCGCGCAGGACAGCGATGTCATCGCCTTTCTCAGCACGCGCAAGGAGCGGCAGGAATCCGCCAAGGCGCACATCAAGCGCGTCCTCGATGAATACAACGTCAATGCCGTGGACACGCTCATTGGCGACATCGTGCCGCCTGAATCGCTGATGAAGACCCTCACTGATCGCAAACTCGCCGAGGAGCAGAAGGTCACCTACGACACGCAGAAGCGCGCGCAAGAAACGCGCCAGGGCATGGAGAAGGAAACGGCCATCGCCGACATGCAGAAGGACATCGTGAGGGCACAGCAGAGCGTGGAGATCGCCGAGCGCACCGCGAATGCCACGGTCAAGAAGGCGGAAGGCGACGCCACTGGAGTGAAGCTGGCAGTGGGTGCCGAAGCCGAAGCCATCAAGATGCGCGCGCACGGCGAAGCCGAAGCCACGATGGCTCGCGCCAAAGCGGACTCGGAGGCCACGAAGCTCAAGGCTGCCGCGGAAGCCGCCCAGATCTCGCTCACAGGTGCCGCCGAAGCTGGCAAGGTCCTCGCCATCGGAAAATCCACGGCCGAAGCCTATGAGCTCGCGGTGCAGGCCCTCGGCGGCGACAATTTCACCCGCTACAAGATCACCGAAGAGCTTGCGAAAGGCCAGCTCAAACTGATCCCCGACGTGCTCATTGGCGGCGGCGGCGGTGGCTCAGCCATCGATGGACTGCTTGGCCTGAAGCTGATGGAAATGATGGACACCAAGAAGAGCACTGAACCAAAGCCATAGCTCATCGAACGCCACGCTGCGTGCCGGGGCTCGCCGTTCTTCGGTGCCCCGAAAGCACTGCAACCGCCATGCGTAAGGTCATCCGCATGGTTCAACACTTCTCTGTCACTGGCGTGTCTCGCGTCATCTCGCGCTGCGGGATTGTTCTCGCCGTCGCGTTGCTCGGGGGCTGCACGGGCTCGAACGGTTTTCAAGAAGCGCCGACGGATGTGTCCTTCGACGTCCTGTTGTCGGCCGCGTTCGGCGAGTATGCGCAGGAAGGCGATGCTTACGCGAAGCTCCATCGCCGCCATCTGGGCGTGACCCAACCGCCGCCGGACACGTCCAAGTGCCCGCCTTGGCCGGACGTCGAGGTCGGCGCACGCACGCTCCGGCTCGGCTACATCACCGGGCATCCACTGCACACGGTCGATGAATCGGGGCAGCACGTCGGATTCGAATCTGAGTTGGCTCTCGAACTCGTGCGCCGGATCAACGCGCATTACCCGACAGCGAAGCTCACACTGCATTGGGTGCTCGTCGATGTGAAGCTCCCCGTCGGCCCCGCCAAGAACAGCACAGCTTTCCGCGAGCTGGCCGCGGGCCTCCGTGCCAGGAGCTTCGACATCGCCTTCTCGTGCATTGTCCCGGTCTCCGCGCCGGACATCGCCTACCTCTCGCCGACCATGACCATGTTCCCGGGAGTCATCTACACCGGGCGCGACAATCTCGACGTCTCCAGCATCCATGACCGCGACTCGCTGGTCGTGTTCCTCGCCACGCACCCGGGATTGACCTTCGTCCATGGCATGGGCGTCTCGGTGTTCGAGGCCTTGGCGGCAGACGTCGCCAAGGCGGGCGGCAAGATCTCCGTTGCCTCCGGCGGCATGCCGCACTTCCGCATGGCCGACATTCTCGGGCTGTCGAAGATGAGCTCGCGGCCGATGATGCAGGGCGTCCTCCTCGATGTGAACCCGCGCCTCACCGTGCAGCGAAAGGCGACCTTCGCGCTCAAACGCGAGACCTCTGTTGGGCAGCCCAACATGCAGCCCTGAGGCCTGCGTGCGCAGCCCACCGGAGTTCCGCGGCATGAACCGGTGATTGGAGCAGAGGGCCGCCGCTGATACCGTCGACGCGCAGGAAACCTACGACATGATGCACACAAACCTTGCTTTCGCGCTTCAAGAACCAGCGGCTCAGGATTCGGGCGGCGGCCTTGTTGGCATGCTGCTGCCGATGGCCATCATGTTCGGCATTTTCTACTTCCTCCTGATTCGCCCGCAGCAAAAGCAGCGCAAGAAGGAACAGTCCATGCGCGACGCGCTGAAGGTCGGCGACGAAGTGGTGACGCAGGCAGGCATCATCGGCACCATCCACCGCACCAGCGAGCAGCACTTTGTGCTCAAGCTGGAAGATGGCGGGCTCATGAAGGTGCTCCGCGCTTCGGTCGTGCAAGTGCTGGACGCCAGCGCCGCCAGTTGACCGGCGCTTGAGTGTGGCCCGCACTCTGCGGGCCATACGGACCCCGCAGCTTCAGGGTCGCTAGCGTCCCATGCGCGGATGTGCGCGCGCGCTCAGTTGGACACAGCCATCGTGAAGCTCGTGTAGCGCTGGCGTCCGTTGGTCGCCGCGTTGTTGCGGAAACTCGCGAAGAAACGGAAGTAGCGCTTGCCCGTGAGCTGCGGCGCGAACGGCTGCCCGGTGTTGCGGAGAACCAGCGGATTGAAAGTGCCGCTCGCTGGAGTGCCGCTGAAATATGTGAGCAAGCCCGTTGTGAGGCCTGCTGGAGTGGACGGGCTCGCGATTGCGTTGGCACCTTCAAGCTGCCAGACGGCATTTGTGCCTGCGGCCTGCGCAACCGGGGAAGGCGCCAAGTTGAAGCTCTGGTAGGTCGGCACTCCCACCGTCACGTTCGTGTCGTAAAAAGTCGAGCGCGCTGCCGCTGCAACAGGCAAGAAAGTGAAGCGCATGTCGTAGATGTCGCAACCGGCGGCCGCGCTGACGTTGATGCCGCTGAAGCAGTTGGCCGCGTACGTCTTGGCTGCACCCACCAGACGCCGGTGAGGCGTGAAGGCCGCAGATCGATAGCGGTTGAGGTTCAGAACGGTCACGGCGTTCGGGTCGAGGTTCTGTTCGAACAGGAGGTTGCCGGCACCGGTTCCCGACCCCAAGTAGTCAAATGGCTGGGTGAATGCCGGGAATGGGTAGTAGGTCGTGAAGCCTGGCCCACAATTGAATGATGTCGGGTTGGTCACGCGGACACCGCCCAAGCTGCCTGCCGCTGGTGTCGCCATGGACATGGGGCAGTTGCCGTTGTTGTTCGGCGGATTCAGGTTCAAGGGATCGGGTGACTGCACCGTCGGCACGTTGTAGTTGAAGGAGTAGAGCGGCGAGAGGCCGTACTGGCCTGTCGGGCAATTCCAGGGGCCAGAGACGTTCGTCATGCCGGCCCAAGCGACGTAGCCGGGATAGGTCGCTGGATTGATGAAATTCTGAACTGGTCCGAATTCGACCAGCTCAAGTGAATTCCTCGGGCTTCCGAGATCAACAGCCTCGTAGAGGTGCATGATGTGCGACCCACCTTGCGGATTCACAGTGGCGCCGAGATTGGCTGTCGGCGTGTCGAAGGGTGCCACGAGACCTGGTGGATTCGTCGTGCCCCCCACCGTGCCCACGAACTGCACTGTCGGGGTGAGTACCCGCTGAAAGCGGGTGCCGAGAGTGAAGGGATTCCCTTGGAAGCTGGCAAGGGCCGAACCTGAGATCTCGCAACCGCCGAGCGCACCCGCATCAAAGGCCGCGTTCCACGCCGCGGCGTTGAACTGGGCCACATAGGTGGCATCGCGCCCGATGAGGCTGGCGAAATCCTCAACCACTGCCGTGGATCCCACGCAGGCAGCACAAGGCGCACTCGTGAAATTCACAGTGAGCGTCCCGTTCGTCACCGTGCCACCGGCCAGATTGCCTGCCGGGAGACTGATTGGGATTTGCTGCGCAGGACTGCCTTGAGGCTGGCCCAGGATCGGCGCAAGACCCTGCGTGTTCTGGCCCACAATGCTGACTTGGATGCTGGAGCCGATTGGCCCCCACGTTGGTGCCGGGGTGAACCGCGCAATTTGCGGAGTGGCTGCTTGAACAACCACGGAACCGGGCACGATGGCGTTGTTCAAGCTGACATTCCGCACCCGGAAGTTGACGAGTGGGTCGATGCTGCTGGAGTCAATCGGCGCACTGAACACGACATCGATGGAATCCGTTCCGGGCATCGGGTTCAGTCCGCTCACGGACACAACGCTGATCACCGTTGGAGGAGGCGGGCCCGGGGCGTACGCAATGAAGCCTCCCGCCAGCGCCGTGGATCCATGGCTCTGAATGAGGGTGACATCGTGAATCCCCACGGAAAGTGCGGGCGCGACGCACTGGACATGCTGCCCGGAGACCACGACCGCGCCGATAGCAGGGATGCCGCCAACCAGCACCTGCGGCGGATCACAGTGGAAATTGCCGCCGAGCAGAACCAGCGGGGTTCCGCCCACAGCCGGTCCACTGGATGGCGTGACAGACGCCAACAAGGGCCCACCGCTGAAGAGGTCTGCGGCGGCTGTCAGCGTGAACCCCTGCGGCGAGGATGGATCTCCCACGCAGGCCTGCAGTGCCACGGGCCCACTGAAGGTGCTCGGGAACCACACGGATGCCGTGAACAGCGGCGCCAACACGCTGACGGCACCGAACGGATGGCCGGGATCAAACCCGTTCATCACCAACGCGAAACCACATCCGGTGGTCGCAAGGTCGAGGCTTTGAACTCCGAACAGCAGGGAACCGACGGAAATGCGACCGATCGCCAGCGCGAAGGGAACCGGCGAGGTCTGACTGGTCTGGAGAATCACCGCACCCGTCCCGCCGAGCGAGCTCAGCCCGACGGGAATGGGGTACGGACCCGCCGCACCCAATCCGTTGACACGCAATGATGCGACTGGCGAGTTTGGCTGCTGCGCGAGCCCGAGGCAGAGCATCCCGCTGAACAAGAGAACGAACAGTGGCTTCATGATGTTCCTCGCCCACCCAACATGACCACTGCAGGGTGATCACGCGAGCGCCTCATACAAGTAGCCGTTGTGCACCGCTCGGTCAATGCAAGACTGCACGGGTTGGGGTGCTCCGGACGCCAGCGCAGCAAATAGGCCGACGCCGGAGCGTGGACTGCACTCTGTGGGCCAGATGGACCCATCTGCCACGCGCTTTGGCCGGGACGCCGAGAGCCGCGCCGCCGCTGCTCTGGAGGCTGAGGGCCTCGAAATCCTCGCGCGCAACGTGCGTGCTGGCCGGGACGAGATCGACCTCATCGCGCGCGACGGGCCGGTGTTGGTCCTGGTCGAAGTGAAAGCCAGGACCGGGGGCTTTCTCGCGGCGGATCTCGCCTTCACCCGCGCCAAGAGAGCCCGCATGCTGCGCGCCTTCGCGCGCCTCCGGCAGGAAGGGAGGGTGAACCACGTGCGCGCCCTCCGTTGCGACCTTGTGCTGGTCACGCCGACAGGGCCAGTGACGCATCTCCGCGACGTCTGAGCGCCCTACAATGGAGCCATGCTGCTCCTCCGCTCCATCCTCCTCGGCGTCGCTCTCTCCTCCGTTCTCGGCGCTCAGGCGGCCTCCGCGACCACACGCGCCACGCGCCTCCTCGAACGCCCCTTCCCAGCCAAGACTCTCACTCTCGCAGCAGCCGGCAACGAACTCGCGTCGCGCCGCGAAGCTCTCGCCTCGCGCATCGTGCGCGGCGTCGTGGTGCTCCTTTCCCATGAAAAGCCTGCGGATGTTTCGCTCATGCGCTATCGCCCGGACAGCAACGTGCACTACTTCACCGGCGTGGATTCTGATCCCGTGGCTCTCGTGCTGACCGTGGCTGATGGCCAACTGAAATCGCAACGCCTCTTCCTGCCGCCGGAATCCGCTTCCTACGCGCTATGGAACGGCAAGCGCGTGGTGGCCGGTGCGGAGGCGGCCGCAGCGGGCGGCTTCAAGCCTGAGGAAGTGATCACGCTCGCGGCGCCACGAGGCCGTCCCGGCACAGGCTGGGGTGTGCTCGAAGCGGCGGTGAGCGAGGGCCTGAAGCTGACCGACGGCCCGCTCTTCCTCGACAACCTCGGCCCGCTCACGCAACGCACCGCCACTGAGGGCACCAAGGCCGCCCTCGAAGTCCGCGCCAGCACACGCGAGGACTCACTCCGGGCTCACTTCCGCATGCTGCGTCCGGAACTCAAGGTGCAGAGCGTCGGCAGTGCTGCCGGCGGACTCCGCGCCATCAAGTCAGCCCACGAGATCGCGCTCATCGAAGAGGCTGCCGACATCTCGGGAGAGGCCATGCGGGTGATGCTCGCCAATGTCCGCCCCGGGCTCTACGAATTCGAACTCATGGGCATGTGTCTCGGGGTCTACTTCGAGCGCGGCGCCTCCGGCACCGCCTACGCCCCCATTTGCGCATCGGGGCCCAATGCCTGTGTCCTGCACTACGACGAGAACCGGCGCCAGTTGGAAGCGGGTGATCTGGTGCTCTGCGATGTGGGCGCTGAGTACGGCCGCTACGCCAGCGACGTCACGCGCAGCTTCCCTGCTTCAGGACGCTTCACCGCCGAGCAGAAACATGTGTACGAGACCGTCCTCGCTGCACAGGCCGCCTCCGCAGCAGCCTTGAAGCCGGGCGCGTCCTTCAACGAACTCAACAACGCGGCCATGAAAGTGATCAAGGATGCCGGCTTCAACCCGTCGCGCGTGCTTCCGCACGGCGTCAGCCATCACCTCGGGCTCGACGTGCATGATCCAGGTTCGCAGAAGCTGGTGCCGGGCATGGTCATCACCATCGAGCCAGGCATCTACATCCGCGAGAGCAACATCGGCGTGCGCATCGAGGACATCTATCTCGTGACGGAGACTGGCTCGCGCTGCCTCAGCGGCAACGCTCCCAAGACCGTGGACGAGATCGAAGCCCTCTGCACCATGGCGCGCTGAAAAAAGCGGGCTCTCCGGGCGGCCCGCCAGGTCGCCACCCCCCGCGATGCGAAGGCCCTGCGCCAGCGGGCGCAAGGCCCGCACCATGACCGCACCGGAGTTCCCGATCCGCCATACGCGGACCGGAGCCGGAGCGCGGAGCGGTGCTGAACATCCACGCCGCGCAGCATTCCTGCCGCGCTGTGCGCGTCAGCCTTCGCGGTGATTGGTGATGCGGCCCTCGATGACGAGGTCCGAGCCCTTTTCTCCGACGATGCGAAGATGCACGTCGCCAAGCCACACGGCCTTGTCGAGCGTCGGGAAGCCGGGGCCCGCGACGGGACCGGGCGCCGTGATGCCGCCCACGAGCAGCGGCGCCACATAGACGCGCGCCCAGTCAGCGAGGCCCTGTGAAAGCAGAGCGCCGTGCACCGTCGGGCCGCCTTCCACGAGAATGCGATGCAGCCCGTTCGCCCGGAGGTAGCGCAGCGCTTCCTCGGGATTCAGACGGCCATCCTCGCCCTGTCCCACTGCGATGGTCTTCACGCCCATGGCTTCGAGCGTCGCCTTGCGATCCTCACCTTCGGCGGTGATGCAGTGAAAGACCCAAGTCGGGGTTTCGTTGGCGGTCTGCACGAGTTTGCAGGACGGATCGAGATGCAACCCGCTGTCGAGCACCACGCGCACAGGCTGACGGCCCGGATTGCCGTTCGTGCGCGCCGTGAGCAAGGGATCATCCTGCTTCACCGTCGCGCGTCCCACGAGCACGGCGTCGGAGCGCTGCCGCTCCTGATGCACCTCGGCGCGGCTTTCCTCGCTCGAGATCCAACGCGCATCACCGCCCGCCGTAGCCACCTTGCCATCTGCGGTCATGGCCCACTTCAGGAGCACCCATGGCAACGTGCCGCGCATGTAGGTGGTGAAGTCGTTGATCATGGCATCGCTGGCGGGAGTGGCACCCAGTTCCACCACTTCGATGCCGGCCTCTTCGAGAATGGTCCGCGCACGTCGCCCGTTGACGGGATTCGGGTCCGTATTGGCGAAAAACACGCGCCTGATGCCCGTGGCGATGATGGCATCCGTGCAAGGTTCGGTCTTGCCGTGGTTGCTGCACGGCTCAAGGGTGACGTACAGGTCCGCACCCCGCGTGCGCACGCCGGCCGCATTCAGGGCCATGACCTCCGCATGCGCACCACCGTAGGCCCGGTGCCAGCCCTCACCGACGATCTCGCCGTCGCGAACCACCACCGCGCCGACGCGCGGGTTGGGCTCCACGAGACCGGTGCCGCGACGCGCCAGTTTCAACGCACGTTCGATCATGGCTGCATGATTGCTCGACTGGTTCACCTTGCGGCTCCTTGCTCATCCTGCGGGGTCCCGAAAAGCGTGAGTGCCGTGGCGCGCTGAATGCGCACCTTTCGCAGCATGCCTTGCAGGTCTCCAGCGGCCTTGAAACACACGATTTCATTCCACGCGCTGCGCGCGCTCCACACGCTCTCGTCCAGCTTGCTCGGGCCTTCCACCAGCACTTCCAGCTCCAGCCCGATGCGCTGCTGCTTGCGCGCGGCAGACATCCCGAGTTGCAGGGCCAGCAAGCGCTGGTTGCGGTCTTCCTTCACGGCGCGTGGCACATCGTCCGCCATCTCCGCGGCCCGGGTGCCTTCGCGCGGCGAGTACTTGAACACGAACGATCCGGAGAACTCGAGTTCACGCAGCAGTGCTGCGCTGCTCTCAAATTCCTCTTCCGTCTCGCCCGGAAAGCCGACGATCCAGTCGGTCGCCAGCGCGAGATCGGGGACCCGTCTGCGCAAGGTCGCCACCGCTGAACGATAGTCTGCCACGCTGTAGCCGCGATTCATGCGCTGCAACATGCGATCCGAACCGGACTGCACGGGCAAGTGCAGGTAACGCGAGATGCGCGGATGGTCGGCAATGGCTGCTGCCAACTCATCCGTCATGTGGTTGGGATGAGAGGTCAGGAAACAAATGCGGACGAGCCCGGCGACTTCCTCGTGCAACCGCGTGAGCAGTTGCGCGAGATTGGTGCCATCACGGAGATCCGCGCCATAAGTGTCGATGCGCTGGCCGAGCAGCGTGATCTCGACAACACCATCGTCGACGAGCCGCCGCGCCTCTTCCAGTACATCCGCAATGGGGCGACTCTGCTCGCGGCCTTGGGTGTACGGCACGATGCAGAAAGTGCAAAACTTGTTGCACCCGCGCATGACGCTCACGAATGCTTGATGCCTGCGTGGGCGTGCGGTCACGTCGCGCTCGAAGCTCAAGGGCTTCCGGTCCACCGCGAGCACCCGCTTTCCGCTGCGCGCCTCCTCGACAAGGCTCACGACGTCCTCGAAGCGTGACGTACCGATCACGAGGTCCAAGTGCGGGGCGCGTGCGAAGAGTTCCTCTTGATGGTTCTGGGCCATGCAGCCCATCACGCCGATGCGGAGCTCCGGACGCTCCTGCTTCATCCGCTTCAGGGCACCGAGCCGTCCATACACCTTGTCTTCAGCGTGTTCTCGAACGCTGCATGTGTAGTAGAGGACGAGATCGGCATCGGCAGCAGTGCCTGCGCGCTCGTAGCCAGCACCGGCAAGCCGTCCCAGAACCAGCTCGGAATCGAGCCGGTTCATCTGGCAGCCCATATCCTCCAGGAACACGCGAGGGCGTGTTCCCGAGTCGGCAGCACTGGTGACGGAATCCCCCATGCGGGCGGAATGTTAGGAACGGTCAAGCGCGCTGCAAGCCGGAAGAACCATGATTGGGCGAGGCGTAAGGGGTCCATTACAGCGCTCCCTGACCGTGACGGGCGACACAAACCGGGGTGCACCATCCCGTGCACGAAAACCGGCATCCCGCAGCGAAATGCCTCTGCGAGCAGGATTTTCAGTGCCGACGGAGTTCGGCACGGTGCTTGCGTTATCCAACGCGAACGCACAAAGCGCGGTGATCAGCCGCGTGAAGAAATGGCTGCTCTGCAGCCAAGCAAGTGTTGGGTGATAGTTCCTGAAGCTGGGTGTCGGCCTTGGAGGCTGGCGCCCGGTTTCTTTTTCAAGAGTGGCAGAACGCCCAACGCGCCTGCCAGTGCAGTCAGGCGGCGCTGAGGCTGGTTCGTGGCACCCGGCGGGCCGAGGAGTCAGTTCTCCTCGTCCACCACCATCTTCTGGAACTTCTCGGTCGGCGAGTCGGCGCCGATGACGGGGTATTCACCACCCACGCTGGCCGCCTCAATCCAGTCGGTCGAGCCAGCCAAGGTCAGGAAGCAGATGCCCTTCGAGGCATGCGGCAGGAGCGCCAGATGCTCCGCATCCCCATTGCCGCTTGGCACCTTGTCGCAGATGATCACTTTTTCGGCGGCATTGAGATCTTGTGGTGCAAGGCCCTTGCGCGTGCCGACCTGATCGGGCCCGGTGTAGTGAATGCCGTCTGCCGTCACATTGCCGAGGTCTGCATCCGGCCCGAGATTCATGGACGGACAGAAGAAGATCTCTGCGTCCTTTTGCGTGTGATCCACGATGCCCGCGTGCCAGACGCCCAGAACGAACTCAGCACCTGAGGCGCGCGGGAAGTGCTTGTGGTTGGTCTGGTAGATCAAGAGGCTCTTGTAGATCGCGTCGAGGTGGCTCTTGCAGGCGGTGATGTCTGCCTGGCGCATGATGCGCGGAATGCCGACCATGCCGAGCCCCGCCAGCGTGGCGATGATGGCCATCACGACCAGAAGCTCGATCAGAGTGAATCCCGAGCGATTGCGGCGAGCTGTCGAACCCATGAATGGCGCTCCTTCACGTGCGGCGTCCGCGCGTCCCCGGCAGTTCAGGGACGCGCCCATCCTATCCGACCCGCAATACGGCCCGGCTCAGAGTCCGGCGGATTTTTTCAGGGCCGCGGCCTTGTCCGTTCGCTCCCAGGTGAAGTTCTTCTCTTCGCGCCCGAAGTGACCGCCGGCAGCAGTCGCCCGGTAAATGGGCCGGAGCAACTGGAGCCCATCGATGATTCCGCGCGGGCGCAGGTCGAAGTTCTCGCGCACCAGCGCGGCGATGCGGTCCTCAGCGATGTGGTTCGTCCCGAAAGTCATGACGCGAATGCTCAGCGGATCAGCGCGGCCGATGGCGTAGCTGAGCTGCACTTCGCAGCGGTCCGCGAGCCCTGCGGCCACAACGTTCTTGGCCACCCAACGCGCGGCGTACGCGGCCGACCGATCCACCTTGCTCGGATCCTTGCCGGAGACGGCGCCGCCACCATGGCGGCCCATACCGCCGTAGGTGTCCACGATGATCTTCCGGCCCGTCAGCCCGCAGTCGCCCTGGGGCCCGCCGATGACGAACGTGCCGGTGGGGTTGACGTGGTATTCCGTCTTCACGTCGAGGAGATCCAACGGCATGGTCCGCTTCACGAGGTCATTCACCACGTAGTCGCGAATGGCGGCGTTCGAAGCGTCCGGCGCGTGCTGCGTCGAGATGAGCACGTTGTGGATGCGCACAGGCACCTCGCCGTCGTATTCCACCGTGACCTGCGACTTCGAATCGGGGCGCAGCCACTTCACGCGCCCGGACTTCCTGTCATCCGTGAGCGTGTTCACGAGCCGGTGCGCGAGCAGGATCGGCATGGGCATCAGCTCGGCCGTCTCGCGGCAGGCGTAGCCGAACATGATGCCCTGATCGCCGGCGCCCTGTTCCGCGGGTGAGGAGCGATCCACACCTTGCGCGATATCGGGAGACTGCTTGTCGAGGGTCACCACCACGGCGCAGGTCCGGCCATCGATGCCGAAGCTCGCGTCGGTGTAGCCCACGTCGCAGATGGTGTCGCGCACGAGCGCGGGGATGTCCACGATCGCCTTGGTCGTGATCTCACCGGCGACCACCGCGAGACCAGTGGTCACGAGGGTCTCGCAGGCCACGCGGCTGGACGGATCTTGCGCCAGCATCGCATCGAGCACGGAGTCGGAGATCTGGTCGGCGAGCTTGTCGGGATGGCCCATGGACACCGATTCGGACGTGAAGAGAACGCGTTCAGCCATTGGGAACTGACTCCTTGTGGGCCCTCAGAACAAGGCCCCCTGTGAATGCCAAAGTGCGCTGCAGTGCCCCTGCATGCGCCGCGATCACTAGACGCGCGCCCTCGCGGGCACGGGTATGGAGTGATGCGTCGCCGAGGCAGTTGAGGATGATTCTCTCACACTCCGCGGCGCTCGAAAACCGGGCCCGCTGGAGCGTCCCTGCGGCTTCCAGCTCCTCCGCCCTGCCCGCGACCGTGGCGAGATGCGGGCCTGTGAAAATCGGCACGCCTGCCGCAGCCGGTTCGAGAAGATTGTGGCCTCCGACCGGCACGAGACTGCCGCCGACGAATGCGAGATCCGCCGCAGCGTAGAGCGAAGCGAGTTGACCCATGCTGTCCACGAGGATGATGTCCGCACCTTCCGCAGCGGGAAGGTCACGCAGCAAGACTACCCTGCCATGCCGCGCGGCGAGCCGGCGCACGGACTCGACACGCTCAAGGTGCCGCGGCGCCAGCACAAGGCGCGTGGCAGCGCCGCTTTGACGCACTGCCGCATGCGCGCGAAGCAGCAGCTCTTCTTCGCCTTCGTGCGTGCTTCCTGCAACCAGCACTCTCTCGTCCGCGCCGCACCCGAGCTTCCGGCGCCATTCTTCCCGCTCTGCGGCAGCGTCGCGGAAGTGTGCGTTGTCCGCCTTGAGGTCACCGCACACGCGCAATCTGTCCGCAGCCACGCCGAGGGAGCGAAAACGCTCACAATGCGCAACGTTCTGGACCGCAATTCTCTGCACTGGGTCGAGGATGCGCGGAAGAACACCAAGAATGCGCTTCCATCCGCGCTGACTTCGCAGTGAGAGGCGCGCATTCACGAGCAGCACCGGGATGTCGGCACGGGCCGCCAAGGCGAGCAGGTTGGGCCAGAGTTCGAGTTCCATCAACACGAGCGCTGTCGGGCGCGTGCGTGCGAGGAAGCGCCGCACTGCCGAGCTGAAGTCGAGCGGGCATGGTTCCACAGCCTCCGCACCAAACTCGCGTTGTGCCGTCGCGATCCCGAGCACCGTCGTGCTGGTGACGAGTACTTCCGCGCCGCGATCGCGGAGCGCACGCACCAGCCCTCGCGCGGCGAGAATCTCGCCTACGCTGACGCCGTGCACCCACACGCGAACCTGCACCGCGGTGCGCTCGCGGACGAACCCGAGGCGCGCCGCGAGCGGCGGCATCGGCCGGCGACGGATGATGCGGCGCACCGCCCAGAAAGGGCCCGCCACCAGCACCACCAGGAGGTACAGGAGGTCCGTGAGAAGCAGCATGGCCCTCTACTGGGCGAGACCGTGGCAGCGCTTGTACTTCTGGCCCGAGCCGCAAGGGCAGTCATCGTTCCGCCCGACGCGCGGCCCCGTGTGCTTGAACGGCTTCGGTGCTTCGGTCGACTGGTTCTGCTGCGAAGCCTGTTCCATTTCCGAACTCGCAGCGCCCGGCGTTGAAGCGTGGCTTGCCTCGCCCCCCGCCCAGACATCCTTCGCAGGTTCGAGATGTTCTTCCTGCCGCGGCCCCACCTCGATGCGCACGATGCCTTCAACGACTTCGTCCTCGATGCTGCGCAGCATCGCCTCGAAGAGCTGATAGCCCTCGCGCTTGTAGGCCACCTTCGGGTCTTCGTTGCCGTAGGCGCGCAGCCCGATGCCGGACTTCAGCGCATCCATCTGCAGGAGCTGCTCTTTCCACTTGCCATCAAAGGCATTGAGCAGGATGAAGCGCGCCACCGCGGTCGCAAGCTCCTCACCCATGGCCTGGGAGCGAGCGTCGTGAAGCTCCATGAATCGCTCGACGAGGATGCGCTCGAGCTCGACGCGCACGCGGGGCAGCTCGGAGGCAGCGTCCTCGCCGGTTCTGCGCTTCCACCATTCGCCCACTGCGGCGAGGTCCCACTCAGCCGGCTTCGCACTTTCGGGGCAGAACAGTTCCAACATGCGCCCGGTGCTCTGGCGCAGCATGCGCTCGACAAGCCCGCGCAGATCATCGCCGCGCAGGATCTGCTGGCGATGGTCGTAAATGAGTGTGCGCTGCTCGTTCATCACCTCGTCATATTCGAGCAGGCGCTTTCTGATCTCGAAGTTGCGCTCTTCCACCTTCTTCTGCGCTCGCTCCACGGAGCGTGTGACCATGGAATGCGTGAGGACCTCGTCATCGCGCAGCCCCAGCTTGTGCAGCATGGCGGTGATCTTCGGCCCCGCGAAGCGGCGCATGAGGTCGTCCTCGAGCGCAAGATAGAAACGCGTGGAGCCGGGGTCGCCCTGACGACCAGAGCGGCCGCGAAGCTGGTTGTCGATGCGGCGCGCCTCGTGGCGTTCCGTCGTACCGATCTTCACCAAGCTCGGCTGCAATAGCGGCGGCTGCCACGGTAAGTCCGGCGGACAGAATGGCTTCGCACTGTCGCTGCTTGGCTTCGTCCCCGAACTCGACTATCAGACGCTCGTCAAGGAGAACCGCGGCCGTCGCGTTTTCCCCGCCGCCCCCGATAGCAGTCTTTTGCTCGTCAAAGCCACCGGTGTCATGGCTCACGCCGGCGGCAAGCGCATGGAAGTTGGCTCCGATGAGTACAAACTCATCCGCCGCTGGATCGCTTCGGGTACGCCGTTTGGCAGCGAGAAGGACCCGACCGTCACCAAGATCACCATCAGTCCCGAACATCGCATTCTGAGCCGCAATAATCGCCAGCAGTTCACCGTGACCGCCCATTACTCCGATGGTTCGACGCAGGACGTCACGCAGCGAGCTCAATTTGAAAGCAACGATACCGAGATCGCGGTTGTCGAAGGCGCCGCGCTGGTCCGTTCGCTCGAATTGTCCGGCGAAGCTGCCATCATGGCCCGCTACCTTGGCCAGGTCGCCGTCTTCCGCGCCACGGTTCCCCTTGGCGTCAAGATTCCCGAATACAAGTTCGAAGAGCGCACGGTGGTGGACAAGTACACCAAGAAGAAATGGCAAGAGCTCGGCATCGTGCCGTCGGATCTCGCCGGCGATGAGCAGTTCCTCCGCCGCGTTTACCTCGACCTCACCGGCACCCTGCCGACCCCGAGCCAGGTGACTGCGTTCCAGGCCGACCAGGATGCCCAGAAACGCGACAAGCTGATCGATCGATTGCTGGAATCCCCGGAATATACCTATCTGTTCGCCAACAAATGGGCTGACGTTCTCCGCGTCAAGCGGCGCGGGCAGCCCGATCGGGCCAACGGGACCTTCGCGTTCCACGGCTGGATTCGCGATGCCATCGCCAAGGACAAGCCGTACGACCAGTTCGTCCGCGAAATCCTTGCTGCCACCGGCGATGAACGCCAGGCCCCGCCGACCGTTTGGTACAAGGAACTTCAGGATGCACAGCAATTCGTTGATGATACGGCCCAGGTGTTCCTCGGGTTGCGTATCGCGTGTGCGCAGTGCCATCATCACCCGTACGAAAAATGGAGCCAGGACGATTACTGGGGCCTTGCTGCTTTCTTTGGCCGCGTCGGTCGCAAGAACATTCAGGTTCCCGGCGGCATTGGCAATGCCCAGGCACAGCAGCAGGTGATCTTCAATCGCCCCGGCGCCAACAACGTCACCAACAAGCGCACCGGCGCCGCGGCAAAGGTCCAGCCGCTTGACGGCCAGCCGATGGAAATCGCCAACGAGGACGACCCACGCCACAAGCTGGTCGATTGGATGGCCAACGCGAAGAATCCGTTCTTCGCCCGCGCCGTCGCCAACCGCTACTGGTCGCACTTCTTTGGCCGTGGCATCGTCGATCCGATCGACGACATGCGCGTCACCAACCCGCCGACCAACCCGGAACTGCTCGACGCATTGGCCAAGGAACTGGTCGATAGCAAGTTCAGCCTCAAGCACCTGGTGAAGGTGATCGTCAAGAGCCGAACCTATCAGCTCAGCTCGGCTCCGAACGATTTCAACAAGCATGACAAGCAAAGCTACGCCCGCTTCTATCCGCGCCGCATGTCGGCCGAGATCCTGTACGACGCGGTCAGCCAGGTCACCAGCACGCCCGCGGCATTCGGCGGCCTGCCAACGGACAAGCACTCGCCGAACCGGGCCATCATGCTGCCTGACGAAGCGTTTGCGTCGTACTTCCTCGACGTCTTCGGCCGGCCGCAGCGCATCAGCGCCTGCGAATGCGAACGCGTCAGCGAGGCGAACCTGGCCCAGGCCCTGCATTTGCTCAATTCGCAGGAAATCCAGGACAAGCTGACCCGCGCCAACGCCCGTGCCGACATCCTGGCCAAGGACAAGCGGCCCGACGCCGAGAAGGTGGACGAGCTGTTCCTATGGGTCTTCGGCCGTCGCCCGAGCGCCGAGCACCGTCAGGTCGCGCTCGAGCACATCACTCGCCACGCCGCCAACAAGAAGATGGCGTACGAGAACCTGCTGTGGGCGCTGATCAACACGAAGGAATTCGTGTTCAATCAATAACTCGTTCCCGTTTAGCGCCCGCGTGACGCCATGCGGGCGCTAAACGAATTAACGAGAAACCAGGCCGATTCCGCAAGGAATCGGCCTTTTTTATTGGGGAAAAGCGTGTCGCGGCGTGGTATACCAGTCCTGGGTGAAAATCGTGAAAGATCCAAGCGTTATCTCTGGTAGCGGTTTGCCAAGCACGACCTCGACCGGCTTGCTGGCCCGCCTGCGCACGCAGGATGTCGACGCCTGGTCCCGGCTTACGAAGCTGTACGGCCCACTCGTCTACGGCTGGTGCCGGCGACGCGGCTTGCAGGCCGAGGATGCCGCCGATGTGGTACAGGAGGTCTTCCGGGCCGTGGCGGCCAACGTCCAGACGTTTCAGGCAGGCTCGTTCCGCGGCTGGCTGTGGACGATCACACGCAGCAAGATGATGGATTTTTTTCGCAAGGCCGAGCGCCGCCCGCAGGCGATCGGGGGTTCGGATGCCCTCGGGCAGATGCAGCAGCTTCCCGAATCGCTCGATGCGACGGAATCGGCGCCGAGTCAGGTCTCGGGGCTCCTGAGGCGAGCGCTGGCGCTGATTGGACCTGAGTTCAAGAAGGCGTCCTGGCAGGCGTTCTGGCGTGTGGTGATGGAGGACGAGGCGCCCGCCGCGGTCGCGAAGAGCCTCGGAATCTCGGTGAACGCGGTGTATGTTGCGAAATCGCGTGTGTTGCGCCGTTTGCGTGAGGAACTCGGTGATTTCGTTTAGCGCCCGCCGGCCGCCCGGCGGGCGCTAAACGAATTCGAAAGAGGACAATGCCATGGCCACCTTGCTTTGCCCCACCGCCGACCAGCTGGCAGCTTTTCAGGCTGGCCGCCTTTCCGAGGTGGAACTGGACCAGATCGCCGCCCATCTCGACACCTGCGCAAGCTGCCAGACAGCACTCGAGACCGGCAGCACCATCGGCGATGCGCTCATGCGCGAGCTGAAGGCGGCCCGCGAGCACGATGCCTTCACCGAAGAGACCGGCTGTCAAAAGGTGCTCGCCAAGATCGAAGCGCTCGCCAACGGCGCCGCGACGCGTACCCACGACGACACCGCCGACAACGTCGGCAACGCCCCCGGCGCCGCGCTCCCCCTCATGACACTCGGCAAATACCAGTTGTTCGAGCAGATCGGCCAGGGGGGCATGGGCGAGGTGTACAAGGCGATGCACACCATCCTCAAGAAGACCGTGGCCGTCAAGGTGCTGCCTCCGCACCGCCTGAAGAACGCCGACGCGATCGCCCGCTTTCGCCGCGAGCGCGAGGCCGCCGGCCGACTCGATCATCCGAACATCGTGCGGGCGTTCGACGCCGACGAAGCCAATGGGCAGCACTTCCTCGTCATGGAATGGCTCGCGGGTCAGGATCTCACGGCGTATGTCCGCGAGCACGGCCCCTTGCCGGTGGCCCAAGCGTGCGACTTCATCCGCCAGGCCGCGCTGGGGCTTGATTTTGCCCACAGCCAGGGGCTGGTGCATCGCGACGTCAAGCCGTCGAACCTGATGCTGACGACCGCCGACGGCCAACCAGTGATCAAGGTACTCGATCTCGGCCTGGCGCTCTTGCATGCGGATGTGCCTGCCGAGAGCGAGCTGACGAGCGCCGGCCAGGTGATGGGGACCTACGATTTCATCGCGCCGGAGCAGGCGATGGAATCGCACACCGTGGACGCCCGTGCCGACATGTACAGCCTGGGCTGCACTTTCTACTACCTGCTGACGGCGAACGTGCCGTTCCAGGGCAAGTCCGATGCGAAGAAACTGCTGGCCCACCAGCTTGAAGAGCCAACGCCGCTGACGAAATACCGGACCGAGATCCCAAGCGAGGTAGTCGCCATGGTAGCCAAGCTGATGGCCAAGGATCCCGCGCAGCGTTACGCCACGATGCGCGAGCTGGCTGACGCTCTCCGTACAAGCGCGACAACGCCTCCTCTCCCCTCTCCCCCCGGGAGAGGGGCCGGGGGTGAGGGTGTTACGCTCAACGCCCCGGCCAGCAACTCAACCGCTTCCATGCCCTCCTCTCCCCTGGCAGGAGATGAACCGCCGGCGAGGCGGAAAAAACGCCCCTTGCTCATCGCCGCCTCCCTCCTGCTCGGCCTCGTCGCCGTCATCGCCCTCGTCGTCGGCATCATCCGCATCACGACGCCGGAGGGGGATTTCGTCATCGACACGGACGACAACAAGGTCAAGTTCTCGGTCAGCAAGGGCGTGGTCACGCTCCATGACGAGGAAACCAAGCGAACCTACGAGGTGAAAGCGGTGCGCAAAGCGAGCGGCGAATACGAGCTGGATGTCCGCGACGTGGGCGCCAATCTGTCTTTCAAGACTGCGAAACTGACGATCCACCGCGGTAAAACCTTGGCTCTGGAGGGATGGTTCGAACGCAATCAGATCGCCCTCGCCAAGGGCACCCAGGTCGATGACGCATGGATCAAGACGGTCCAGTCGATGACGGCGGAGAAGCAGGTGGAGGCGGTGGCGGAGAAGCTGAAGGACCTCAATCCGGGGTTTGATGGGAAGATTCAGAAATATGCAATTGATAAGTATGGGATCGTGACCAATATTGAGTTTTTCACCGATAAGGTAAAGAACATTTCCCCTGTCCGGGCTTTGACACGACTTACAAGGCTCAAATGCAATGGCAGCGACGAGGGAAAAGGACAGCTCGTCGATCTTTCCCCCGTAAGCAGCATGAGACTGAGCGTCGTGGATTGCGAGCGCACAAACGTCGCTGACCTTTCACCGCTAAAAGGCATGGATCTCTACGCACTTCACTGCAACGGTACGCAGGTTTCTGACCTTTTGCCATTAAAAGGAATGAACCTGAAGGGCCTTAACATCTCCAGCACCAAGGTCACCGATCTGTCCTCACTGAAAGGAATGAACTTGCGTGACTTGCGCTTTGAAAATGCTAAGATTTCCGACCTCACTCCACTAAGCGGAATGGACTTGGACGTACTTTCTATTGAGCGATCCTTAGTTTCGGACCTTTCTCCCCTCAAAGGCGTAAAGGTTTCCATATTGAATCTAGACCTCACCGGAGTTTCCGACCTTTCGCCACTCAAAGGCATGAAGTTGACAGCACTCGGAATCAAAGGTACAAGGGTTGCTGATTTGACCGTGTTGAAAGAAATGCCACTCAAGGAACTCAAGTGGGATTTCAAGCGAGATAGCGGCTCTGAAATCCTGCGGTCGATGAAGACACTGGAAACAATCAACGGCAAACCCGCCGCGGAGTTCTGGAAGGAAGTGGACGAACAGCAGCCGACCCCTCAAGCCTACACCAGCCCGGAACACACCGACGGAATCACGCACCTGGCCCTCTCCCGCGACGGGACCAAAGCACTCACCTATACCAGCGACAAGCTTCTCTGGTTCTGGGAACTCGATGCCCCGAGCGGCAAGTTCAAGTTTAGCTGGAAGCAGAAGGTGGACCTGCTGCTCAGCATGGCGCTGACCCCCAATGGCAGCCAGGCCTTGTTCGCTGCGGGTGCAAGTTCCAACCTTTCAGAGATTGACACCCAAACCGGGAAGATTACCAACCGGAAGCGCGGGATGTCCTTTGAGGGCCGGGTCGTCGCGTTTTCAGCGGACGGCAGGCGCTACCTGTTCGGAGAGAATACAGGCCAATCCGGGACGTTCAGCATGTGCGCCTGGCCCGGCGGGGAGTTCTTGCGCAAGTTTGAGGGCCATGCGAAGCCCATTCAGCAACTCTGCATCTCCAGCGATGGCGAACGCATTCTCTCGGCCGGCGAGGACCAAACCGTCCGCCTCTGGGACAGCACCAATGGCGACGAGCTGAAAAAGCTGTCGAGCATCAACAAGAATGCGGTCGTCGCGCTGTCGCCCGATGGCAAGCAAGCCCTGATCAGCCAGGACAACGACGTGCGGCTCGTGGATCTTAAGACGGAGAAGGTCGTTCAGGACCTGAAAGGGCACAAGGATCAGGTGACGGCGGTGGCCTTCGGACCCGACGGAAGCTGGGCGGTGTCGGCCAGCCGCGACAAGACTTTACGCGTCTGGGACCTGGCCACTGGCAAGCCATTGGCCAAACTCGAAGGCCATTCGGATGATGTGACCTGCCTGGCAGTGATGGCCGCGGGAAGGCGCATCGTTTCGGGCAGCCGCGACAAGACCTTACGCATCTGGAATTGGGATCCCGTCGGCGAAAAACCACCGCCGACCACGGCCAAGGTCGGCGAACTCCGCCGCTACCTCGGCCACTCGGCCGGCGTCACGCATGTCGAGTTCGCGCCGGACGCCAAATCGTTCCTTTCCGTGAGCCACGGCGAAATCTGGTTGTGGGATGTCGATGGTACCACCGAACGCGTTCGCTTCCCGAATACGCAGGGCAACCTCCTTTCTGCCGGGTTTTCGAAGGATGGGCAGCGCGTCGTCGGGCCGGCTCAGGTCGGCGCCATCGCGGTGTGGGATACCACGGCCAAGTCGGGCGTGCTGGCACAGCTCAAGGTGCCGAGCTGGGCCGAGTGGGTGGCACTTGCGCCGGATCGGCCGTACGTGTTCTACACCAATCCGACGGGCGGGCACGTCTACGATCTTGAAAAGAAGGCCGAGCTGCCGATGCGATTCCTTGGCACCTGGGCCAGTCTGTCGAAGGATGGCCGACGCCTGTTGTCCGCCGACGGCAAGACGCTGTACCTGTGGGATGCCGACACTTGCAAGGAAATCAGCAACGTCGAATTGCCCGGCTCGATCTTTCGCGTCGCCCTGGCCCACGACGGCCGACACGCCCTCGCCATCCGGGGCAACAACGTCCACCAGTGGGACATGATCGACAAGAAAGAGGGCAAACGCCTCGACACGCCCACCACGGTCCTGTCGGTCGCGATCTCGCCCGACGGCAAACGCGCCCTCACCGGCGGCTTCGACAAGAAGATCCGCCTGTGGGACCTCAGCACCGGGACGGAACTGCATTCCTTCGACAACCATACCGGCGCCGTCTCCGCCGTCGCGTTCTCCCCGGACGGCAAGCAAGCGATCTCCGGTAGCGGCGACAAGACGATTCGCCTCTGGCAACTGCCGGCGGACAAGACTGAGCCCAAGATCGAAACCCCAGTCGTTGTGGACGACAAGGGCAATGTCGTTCTCGACATCGTCACCAAGCTCGGCGTAAAACTGCGCGTCGAAGTGCTCGACATCCGTGTCGCCAGTTCGGGCCCCGGAGTTCGGCTCAGCGAGATCTTGATGAACCGAACCGACACGACGCAATACCGCAAGACCGGTGTGGGCCGAACAGGGCTCGGCAGGGTTTGCCTCGATCAGGGGACCGGAGTCTTTGTTTTCATCCCCATTCGGCAAATCAAGAAGATCGACGCGGAGGACAAGCAGCACTCTGTCACGCTTGCCGATGGATCCGTTCAGAAGGGCAAGCTACTAACCACGGTGTACGCCGAGGAAAACAAGCCGTACCAGCTTACCGATGCCGAATCGATCGTCGTGCTGAAACCGCAGCCGATGGTTGCGGACAAGTCGAAGCCGATCACGACACTCCTGACGCCGACCGGCACGCCGGCGCCTTTCCGCTTATCGCGCTACCAGATCCAGGCCGGCCGATTGGGATTCGGCACCCGTGTCAAGATGGACGTTCAGGGGGACAAGCTTGAGCCCGACCTTGCCGACTTCGACAAGACCGTCGTCTCCGGCACTGACCCCAAGTGGCGCATCCGCCTCACCACTCCCAAGGGCAAGGAGACGGAAGGCAATCTGGATATTTACGGCTTCAGCGGCGCCAACCGCTGGTGGCTGATCGGCCAAACGCCGCTCGACTGGCTTGTGGTGCTTTCCTCGAGCAATGGCAGCAAGGGCTTCACCATCGAGAAGGCCCAAGCCGAACCCGTGCTGCCGAAAGGCCATGGAGACGTTGGCGAAATCCGCACCTTTCTCGGGCACGGCGGTTCCGTTCATTCCGTCGCCTTTGCACCTGATGGCAAGTCATTCTTGTCGGGCGGGCCCGGAGAGATTCTCCACTGGGACCTCGTCAGCTCCAAGCCCAAGCAGTTCTTGTTTGACGAGGCGAAACCGCTCAAAACCTTTGGGCATTCTCAGCTGGTTACCCGCATCGCGTTCTCCAGGAATGGGTCGCACGCCGTCACCGGCGGCGTAGAACAACCCGTTCGCATCTGGGACGTCGCCAAGGGAAAGCCCGTCAAGTATGTCGATCTGCCCAAAGCTCCAAGCCACTTCGTCGCCTGGTCGCCCGACGACAAGTATCTCCTCGTTGCTCCTTCGGGGAGCTTTGTGCGGCTATTCGCCTATCCGTCGCTGGAGGAAAGCAACGATCGCTTTGGGGGCGCCGAAGGCCATTTCTCCAAGGATGCCGACAAGCTGCTCACGCTCGAAGGCAACACGCTGCAACTCTATTATCTCAATCCAATGAAGCGGACCTTCGTCAATGTTCGCGATATCCATCGCTGCGCAGTGACGCCGGACGGACGCTTTGCCGTGTGCGGCGGCCTCGATTCATTGGTGTACGTCTGGGACATGGTGGAGAGGAAACCAATCCACAAGATGACGGGACACAAGGGGACAATCCAGGCCCTGGCCGTCTCCCCCGATGGCAAGCGTGCGTTGTCCGGCGCCGGCGACAGTACGATGCGCCTCTGGGACCTGACGACCGGCAAAGAGCTAAGAACTTTCGAAGGGCATGGAGCGCCGGTCGTCGCCGTAACATTCTCGCCCGATGGCCGGCTGGCGCTGTCGGCGGGGGGCCCCGACAAATCAGTGCGGTTGTGGCAGTTGCCAGAGTAAGGGCGCGCCTGCCCGGTTAGACCCGTTTGGTGACGGGGTCGCCTTGCCGATAACTCCGTTTGGTGACGGCGGCGGCTGCCCGAATGGACCGTTTGGTGACGGTGGGAACTCGCCGATAACTCCGTTTGGTAACGGCGGCGGTTGCCCGAATGGACCGTTTGGTGCCGGCGCACTGCACTGCCGATCCGCGTTGACAAGTAATCGACTCTTAAAAAGGCAAAGGCCGAGCCCGGGAAGGGATCGGCCTTTGCCTTTTTGATTACTGTTCTGGCACGGATCATCCGCAACGGGCTAGCCGCCAAATCCTCCGAAGCCGCCCATGCCCATCATGCCACCGCCGCCCATGCCCATCATGCCACCGCCCATACCCATCATACCGCCGCCCATGCCCATCATACCGCCACCCATACCCATCATACCGCCGCCCATGCCCATCATACCGCCACCCATACCCATCATGCCACCGCCACCCATACCCATCATGCCGCCTCCCATGCCGCCCATGCCCATCATGCCGCCTCCCATGCCGCCCATGCCCATC